>JYMV01044989.1_pt1 | contig 123866 bp, 103 predicted proteins | sample 338911 | NCBI WGS metagenome assembly JYMV01 (sample SAMN03354496, study PRJNA234377) | hydrothermal vent metagenome | biome: Deep sea; feature: Hydrothermal plumes at the Eastern Lau Spreading Center, Western Pacific Ocean; material: Seawater | place: Tonga | collected 2009 | depth 2000 m m | reverse complement strand
TCAATATTAATAAACTCTTTTGCTCCTCCTGCACGCTGTCGTGTTGTACCTATACAATTGAAAAAAACTCTTGAACCGGCTAATTAGTAATCAAAAATGTGATTTGATCACTTCTATTGGTAGAAAACCAGCTTTAGATGGCAAAAAAAATGATAAACTAGTGGATGTTGTTGTTGAATCACTTTCCAATTTATCATCTACTGAAAAGTACTGGCAAGATAACGATGTTTTTTTTAATTGTATAGGTACAACTCGACAGCGTGCAGGAGGAGCAAAAGAGTTTATTAATATTGAATCAGGTATTTCAAATGAAGCAGCTAAGATGGCTGCAAATGCTAATATACCTCATGCATCGCTAATATCAGCAAAAGGTGCAAATCATAAAATATGGGCTAAGAATTGGATTCATCCATTACTGTATATGAAGACTATTGGGCAAAAAGAACAAACTGTAATATCAAATTTCTTTTTTAATAGAGTCTCTATTTTTAAGCCAGGTATGTTAATACGACTTCAGGGTAAAGAAACATGGTTGGAGTATTTTTTTGAATCGAAAGGACTTGGGCTTAGAGTCGATACTTTAGCTTCAGCAATGATACATGATGCGGAGAGAGTAAAATTTGGTCTAGTAGAAAAGTCACCCCAATTTTTTATTGGTAATAACTATATAAAATCTTCTTTAGAATTATAAATAATTTCACCATATGAGAAAATTGAAAGTGACGGGGGGACGGTCGGGATGAAAGAATGAAGCACTTCTGGCTCAAATAAAGGAAAAGAGAATCAAAAAAATTATACTAATGGTACTACTAACTGGTGTTGTTTATTCCCAATGTAATAAGGATAATTGGGAAGACTATTATCCTTATAAAATGCAAGATTGCAACCTTGCAGGGGCAGACCTTAAAGGGGCAGATCTTGAATGGGCATTCCTTAAAGGTGCAAACCTTTCAGGGTCAAACCTTGAAGGGTTAGACCTTTCAGGAGCATACCTTCAAATGGCAGACCTTACAGGGACAAACCTCACAGGGACAAACCTTGAAAATACAGACTTTACGGGAGCAGACCTTAAGGGGGCAGACTTGAAGGGTTCCATATGCTATGGAACAAACTTTTCAGGGGCAGACCTTAAAGGGGCAGATCTTGAATGGGCATTCCTTAAAGGGGCAAACCTTAATGGGGTAAACCTTAGAGAGGCAGACCTTACAAGTGTTATATCGGGTGGGATTAAAGGGACTCCTAAATCGTTACCTGATGGATGGTCTCTTGTAGGTGGGGTTTTAGTAAATGAAAGTGAGGGTATCAAAGACGAAAGTAAAGATGTTGAAAATGAAGCTTTATCTTTATTCGATAATATTGATATTAATGGAAACAAAAAGATTAGTAAAAAAGAGTGGAAGCTGTATAAAGAGGAGCAACAGCCAGAAGTTATGAAAGGTAAGGCTACATTTTCTTCGGTTGATAGAAATAAGAACAAGAATATTAGTAAAAAGGAGTTTATAAATTTTTTCATCAGACTTAAGAAATAAACTAACAGTCTAATCTATTTTTAACAAATCAGCCTCCTCACGGGATTTTTTTGTTTATAGACCTCATGATTGACTTTACCGTTATCTCTCCTTAGTTCGCCTCCAGAGAGGTAGTTTCCCCTATTATTCTTTCACATCAGCTTTCTCAACCACTTTCCCAATCTCAATCTTGAAAGTGAGGGGAGGACGGTCGGTTGAGTATGGGGGAGGCATTTAATGTCATTCCGTTGCCTCCATAGTAATCCAGCCGGAGTCCCTTTAATCATACTTAGCCCGCATCTTCTTTAAGGTTTTCAGCCATGCCTTGTTGATATTGTGTTCGGTGGCGCCCGCTATCATGAGATCCAAATACTTCTTTGCCGGTTTGTATGGACCCTTAGGTTCACTCACCCGATATAGATCGGCCGCATACCATTCCCCATCTTCGCCCAAAACCTGAAACGTCTCTCTATTGTAAATACCAAGAGGAACGTCTTCCAGTATGTCCAGTGCTTCCATTTCCTTTTTCTTGATATAATACATTACACCATAGACCATGCCGCCTGGCTTCTCAATGATACTACTGATTCCGCCGCCCATATTTTTAGAATATTTGCGGAACTGAATCTCAAAATTGGGCAACTGGGCATTCATAACATATTCCAGACTCGGCGTGTATTGACGCATATAGGCTTCTGACATATTGGATCCATAACCGAAATGCAGCACCAATGCTTTCTTCTCATCCGTATTCTGGCTGTACCCTATGGATACAACAATCATCAGGCAGAGTGCCTCAATCGCAACTGTTTTTATTTTCACCTTTATCCTTCTTCTCATTTCATTTGATGCTGAATATACGATGGGACTGAGGGCGTTGTATCTATTTTCAAATCCCCACTACCTCTCCTCTGTTTTGAGAGGAGCGATTCGTGGTCTTTATTGTTTCTAGAAATATCAAGACTCTTCTGATTAACTTTACAGAGTCAACACCTATGAGGAGATGAGTGCCACCTCCTAGGCGCGTATTACCGAAATGCTGGAGGCGGCGGCCAAGCGCCTGGTCCTGCTAGTCTCGATCCTTGAGAAATACCGTATCAATGTGTTGTAACACTCTCGCCTATATTTCACCCAAACGAGGTTTCACACGGTCCGACTTTCGGGCCGTTGACACCACCCTTTTAGGATCTTTCCTGAGAACTCTCTGTTCCTTTTTGGGCAAGCGGGCAAATTCTCTACAATCTTTTGAACAGCAACCCTCATATTTTTTTTTGCAGGCATCACATTGGATAAATAAGATATGACAGGCATCATTGCAACAGTCAATATGATTATCTGCCGGTTCACCGCATTGGTGACATTCGCTGATCACATCATTGGTGATTCGCTCTCCAATACGGGCGTCAAACACGAAATTTTTTCCCAAAAATTTCGACTCAAGATTTTTTTCCTTCACATTGTGGGCATAATTGATAATGCCGCCGTTTAGCTGATTCACGTTTTTGAAGCCGTGGTGAATAAGATAGGCGCTTGCTTTTTCACAACGAATTCCACCGGTGCAGTACATTAAAATCTCATCATTTTCCTTCCCTATTAAGAGGCGTTTCATCTCTGGCAAAAGCTCACGAGAGGTTTCTACATCAGGTATAATGGCACCGTCAAATCGACCCACTTCACTCTCATAATAATTCCGCATGTCAACAACAACTGATTTAGGGCGGTTCAGGGCCGAATTGAATTCCTCAGGACTGAGATGCTTCCCAACATTATTCATATCAAATTCGCTTTCACTTATACCGTAGGTGACAATTTCATCTTTCACCTTGATGATTAGCTTGAAAAAGGAGTGTCCATCCACAACAGCCAATTTTTTGGGAATATCTTTTAGAAAGAGGCGATGATTGAGTTTTTTATTAAATAACCGCCAGTTCTGCTCGGGGCAGGAGAGTTGAGCGTTAATTCCCTCATTTGCTATATAAATACGGCCAAAGATTTTCAGTTTGGACCATTCCTCATAAAGGGTATCTCGCAATTCCACCGGGTTTTTGATTTTCACGTAGCGGTAAAACGAAGTTGTTAAGCGCTGGAAGGGTTCCTCTTCCAATTCTTTAATTAAAAGCTCCCGGCTTTTCTTATTGTATAACAGTTCCTTTTTCATTGAGGTGTAATCTTACGGGTATCTTTTTGCGAAATCAACTTTCCACTGATTAGTTCGTTTGAAAGAAAAAGGCTGAAGGATCTGTTATCCGTGGATGGATTGTGTTTACAAAACGTGGCATTTGTGCTAAAAAATGTTAAAAACTATTTTCCCACATTCATATTGGGGCTTGGATAATTTACTCAGACTTGGAAGATGCTTTTGTTGAAATAAGTTGGTTTTTCAACGTCTTTCCCAATTTTAAGATAGAAAGTACTGCGGGAATGGATGAGATGAAAGATGGGAAAAAATATTGTTGAGGAATTATTTGTAATCAGCTAATCTTTCCTAACAGAATTCTAATTCCGTTCTTCCTTTTTTCTAACATCTGGAGTGTTATATCGGGTCCTTAGATGATTAATGTCTGGTTAATTATTTATCTTATTAAGCAGGTTTTATGGCACAAAAGTGTGTAAAGAATTTGGATTATTGGTTTTCGTTTTGCAATTTCGAAGGGCTCGTAGATGGAGCTTCCAAACCTCGGAACTCCCTCAAATTGGAATTTGCAAAAGATGCTAAATACTTAGGGAGATATACCTATGAAAAAGATAATATTATCATCTGTTCTATTATTTCTTCTTCTTACTCTCCCGGTTTCACTGTTTGCTCAGGCAACAGTAGCTGGCCGGGTAACAGATGCTGAAACAGGACAAGGGTTGGCGGGAGCGAATGTAGTAATTGAAGGTACCTCTATCGGTGCTGCTGCCAATGCAACTGGAGATTACTCCATATCAGATGTACCCGCGGGAACTCAAACCGTGACCGCATCTGTTATCGGATACGCTTCAAGCAGCACAACAGTAAACGTACCTTCCTCTGGGTCAGTGACGACAAACTTTGCTCTGTCTGGCGAAGCAATCGAACTTTCCGGATTGGAAGTATTAGCTTCTCGTGCCGATGAGAGAACACCAGTTGCTTATACTAATGTCACGAAAGCGGACATGGAATTCCGTCTCGGATCACAGGATATCCCGATGAGTCTTAACACGACTCCAAGTGTCTATGCCACACAGCAAGGTGGTGGTGCTGGGGATGCTCGTATTAATGTTCGGGGGTTTAACCAGCGTAACGTTGCCGTAATGATCAATGGTGTACCGCAAAATGATATGGAAAATGGTTGGGTCTACTGGTCCAACTGGGACGGTGTTGGTGATGTAGCCTCCATCCAGATGCAGCGCGGGTTAAGTGCTGTTAACCTTGCTACCCCTTCCATTGGCGGAAGCATGAATATCATTACCGATCCAACGGCACTCAGCAGCGGTGGAAAGTTCAGACAGGAAATTGGTGCTGGTGGTTTTGTGAAAACCACACTGAATTACAACACCGGACTCATTGGTGATAAAATGGCTTTCAGCGGAACAATCGTTCGTAAAACGGGTGATGGTGTTATTGACAAAACATGGACGGACGCCTGGGCATATTATTTTGGTGCCAGCTACGCCATGAATGAAACCAACCGTTTCGAGTTGTATGCAGTTGGTGCTCCGCAGCGTCATGGCCAAAACCTATACAAACAGAATCTGGGTGCTTATGACTCGGATTTTGCTGCTTCTGTAGACGGTTACGATACCGGTGCACTTGGGAGTGATGGACAATTTCGTGATGAAGGTGAGGCTAATGGAATCGGTTTCGGTCGTACGTTTAACCAGAACTGGGCGCCTGTTTCCTCTTCCTATCAAGGGAAACAATACTGGTACATGTATGGTGCGAAAACGGTGGATCGCCATAGCCCAGACTTCCTGAATGAAAGAGAAAACTTCTTTCACAAACCATTAGTTAATTTGAACCATTATTTAACCCTCAACAGTAAAATGAGACTCTCATCGATTCTATACTGGTCCGGTGGTTCCGGCGGTGGTACAGGAACCTATGGTAAAATTCCAACGATGGATGCTGATGAAAATCTTGGGGATGACGATTACAAATTCTACTATGGGCGTTCTCCATGGGTCAGGGACTGGGATGCATTGATCACGATGAATTCTGGCTCTGATGCTACAGTCTATGTAGATAAAACGGCTCTTTCCCGCGATCCCGGTCAATCAGTTGGTATTCTAAGAAATAGTATCAATCGCCAGAACACCTACGGTCTCATCTCCAAGCTCAACTTGGATATGAGTGATGCATTGAAACTGCAGCTTGGTGTTGACTGGCGAATGGCCGGTATTGAGCATGCTCGCGAAGTCCGTGATCTGATGGGTGGTGATTATTATATTGATTTTGCCGATGATAACTATTCCAGCGGTAAGCAAGTGAAACTTGGTGATATTATCGCATACCATAATGAAACCACCGTTGACTGGATTGGTTTTTTTGCTCAAGGAAACTACACGGCCGGTCCTATATCAGCGTACGGTATGGCAGGTTTTTCCTCCATTGCCTATTCATACCAGGATCATTTCACTGTTGCGGATGAAAAAATTGTAGCTGACCCTATTTCCACTATGCAGTTCAAAGGTGGCGCCATGTTTGATCTAAATGAGAGCATGAGCGTATTCGCCAACTTTGGTCTGTCAGAAAAACCGCCCATCATGGATAACGTCATTTACTTTGATGGTACCGTGGCTTCAGATCCCGCTAACGAAAAATTCCAGAGTATGGAAGCTGGAGCTAACTACAGTAGTGGAATGTTTGCTGTAAAGACAAGTTATTACAATACTGACTGGCAGGACCGTAACCTCACGAAAGCAGTTACATCAGGTCAAGGATCCAGTGGTGATACGGACGTTATCTTCCTGTCAGGTATTAACCAGAACCACAGTGGAATTGAAGTTGAGGCATCAGCTCAATTAATGTCTATGCTTCGTTTTGACGCGGCCGTGAGCCTGGGAAACTGGAAGTTCGTGGGTGACGCCTCCGGTAATTATCAAGAGGATGAGTTTAATGAGCAGGGTCAGGTAATTGGTCAAACCTCAACGACCTATAATTACGCTCTTGATGGTCTTTTTGTGGGCGACATGCCTCAGACAGGTTATGTCATGGGTATAACTCTTACACCTATTTCCGGATTAAGGGCTCAGGTTCTGTATAATATGTACGATAAGAACTATTCAGACTGGGGCCCTTCGGATCGTGAATACAGTGGCAATGATTCTGATGCAGACAGAGCACAGGTATGGCAAGCCCCAGGATATTCGAAAATGGACGTACATGTCACCTATGACCTTCCGTCAATGGGTGGTTTGAATCTCCAGGTTTTTGCCCATGTGTTTAATGCCCTTGATGACGTGTATGTGCAGGATGCTGTTGACCACAGTCAATACAACAGTTATGGGGATAAAGTCCATGCTGCACATAATGCTGAAGTCTTTCTGGGTATACCCAGATACTTTAATGCAGGTCTTACGGTCCGGTTCTAATCGAAGAATTTAAGATCGAGATGAAAAAAGCCCCGCTTTGGCGGGGCTTTTTATTTTTTTCCTGGCTTGCTTTTGGGATGGGGGTCAGTTTGTTTTCTTAACCTCCCGGTGGAGAATTCCTCCTTTGGGATCGCGGATGAGTGTCACCAGTTCATTCCGCTCAGAGTCGAAGATATACTCGATCGTCTCCAGCAGTGTTCCCCTTGCATCATAGAACGCTTTTTTCAGCAGACGGTTGTTTTCATTAAACACCAGTTGATGGCTCCCCATTTTGGTGCTATCTGCCAAATAGTATTCTGATGTTGTGTATCTGAAACTTACGGGGTTAAGACTGTCACCTTCAGTTTCATATCTGTGTTGAAAACGATAAAAATAGTACATATTTCCAACGGGATCACTTACTACGGTCTCAAGCGGTCGGTCGAGGCGGTTGTGTTTGAATTCAGCAATCCAGCCCTCCTTCATTTCGCTTGCAGAAGTGTGGAACAAATGAGGGTCCAAAACTGTGAGAGGCTGCTGCGTTGAAAATACAATTGAGAGATGTGGCCCTTTTTCGCCTTCCCGTGTCATGAAATAATATGTCCAAAGGTGCCTGTTTCTCCTGCGGAAGAATTCTACTGTTCGGATGGCTGATTCTCCCTCGAATGAGACACGGTAAAATGGTAGACTGCCAATCTTTGAAGCTGGCAGCTGGTTTGCCAACTTTCTGCTGTGAGGATTCCATCTGCGGTAATACTTATACGGTGGTCGGGGACGAGGGAAAATTTCCCGCTTGCGCAATTGTGCAAGGGTGCGGTCACCGTTGGGATAAAATTCTACTCTTACCAATCTTCCCTGGGCATTGTAAGTAGCTTTAAAATGGTTGATTTTCGCAGCTTCATCCTCGGGAACTTCTTCTTTTAACAACTCGCTTCGATGAAGGTCAGTCTTGAAATATTTTACGTTTTTTTTCTCCTGCGCCGGGAGAAAAGAACCTAAAACAAAAACAACGACAAGGTATGAAAAGGTCTTCATAATTCTGATGTGATCATTCGCTACTGCACAGCTTCCAGGAGAGTTTTCCGTTTGGCTTCCAGATCGTTTATCTGTTGTCGAAGATGCATGACGGAAGCCACAGCTTCGCTGGTGTCCTCACCGGCCCGCTCCATACCGCGAAGTTTTATTCTCGCCTGTTCAATCAGCTGTTTCAAAGGATTTTTCTCCAGCGTGATGAGGCAATCAATTGCCACACGGTGGGCATCCTCTTCTGTGGTCGTTTCAAGGAGCAGACGTGAAGCCCGTTCTCTTTCTTTCTTTTCTTGGAACAGGTCAAGAGCACCTGACAGGTTTGAATTTCCGTTCTGATTTTCCGATTCCAAAAGGTAACCGGCCAACGTTTTCATGACAGGATCAGTGAAAGTTTCGAGGTTGGTATTATCGCGCAAAAGTTCCACCACTTGGCTATTACCACTGGCCAAGAGCTTAATGATTTCACATTCGGCTTTTTCCGTTTGAGAACCGGGTTCTGTGTCGGACTGTACACTAGGCGTTTCTTGCTGCCTGCGCGGACGGCGCATGTTCTTTTTCACTATTCTTAGTATAGCTTCTTCATCCACAGCCATCCGTTCCGCCACTTGTCTCACCATATCTCTCTGGATAATCTCATCACCAATTCCCGCAAGTTCAGTTGACATTTCTTCCGCCAACCGGGACCGCTCCGAGGCGTTGGAGAGATCCCGCGGTGTATGCCCAAAATGGAAAGCGATAACATCCCGGGCCTGTGCCTGAGCTTCTTTGAAACTGTCAACACCAGATTCTTTCACCCAACTGTCGGGATCTTTTTCTTCCGGCACTTCCACGATTTTGGGTGTGATGCCACCTTTCAACAGATTGTAGCCGGCGGTAATGGCAGCTTTTCGACCGGCAGTGTCGCCGTCATAGGCGAGGTAAACGGTGTCGGCAAACTTCCTGATCTGTGACACCTGGCCAGATGTCAGGGCCGTTCCTGAGGTGGCGGCGATGTTGGTAATACCGTTCTGATAAAGTTGGAGCAGGTCCATGTAACCTTCTACCACCACCAGAGTGCGATCCTGCCTGGCGGCGTCTTTCGTCCGTGAAAGGCCGTAAAGTATTTCCCGTTTGTTGTAGATGGGCGTCTCGGGTGAGTTCAGGTACTTTGCATCACTTTCACCAAGCATATCCCTGCCGCCAAAGGCAACCACACGGTCACCCCGATTGGTGATAGGAAACATCAGTCGATTTCTGAAACGGTCAAAGATGCCTTTATCGGTCTTGGTGAACAGCCCGCATTTTTTGATTACTTCTTGTGTCACTTTTTTCGATTTTGCCACACTGAGCAGATGATCCCAGCCGTTGTCGGCATAGCCGAGATCAAATATTGCCACGGTCTCATTTGATAGACCGCGCTCTTTCAGGTAGTCACGAATTTTCTTTCCTAATTCTGAAGCGAGGTTCTTTTTGAAGAAATTTACCGCCGCAGTGTGGATGTCATAGAGTTGACTGAAGAACTCGCTGGAGCCGTCATCCCGCTGCAGGTTCAGTTCTATGCCATAACGCTCTGCCAATTTTTGCAGCGACTCCACAAAGCTTATTTTTTCATATTCCATGAGAAAAGAGATGGCGTTGCCGCCGGTTCCGCATCCGAAGCAGTGGTATATCTGCTTGTCCGGTGCTACGCTGAATGAGGGTGTTTTTTCCGTATGGAAAGGGCAGAGGCCGAAGTAGTTCCGTCCTCGTCGGCGTAACTCTACATAATCAGAAACCACATCAAGGATTTCAGCGGAATCCCGAATCCGATCGATGGTATCTTGAGGAACCCGGGCCACTTTCTACTTGCTCTCCATCTTATCCCTCACCCACATTTCGCCTTTTTGAACAGATTTTTCCAGATGGAACGCCGCCACAATCCAGTTCCGGATACCGCTGGAATTTTGATAGACGTATGAACGAGTTTTCATCTCTGAAAAGTAGTCGGCGTTGGGGAGAACATCAACTGCCCAGCAGAGGATGACCGTCATAACAGACGCCTTCACGGCACCCACAGCGACCCCCAGGGCTCTGTTGGCCCAGCGAATTCCCCGAGCAAGGAGAAACATTTGAATAAAGCGTGTGAACAATCTTGCTGCAAACAGGATCACTATGAAAACAATAGCGAACGAAACGACCAAAATAAGCCGACTGTCAACAGGTAGCCGGGGATAGAGAGCCATGGCAATGGTGTCGTGAAACTGAAAAGCAGTTACTGATGCCAAAATGAGTCCTGTCAACCGTCCAACCTCTTCCAGAAAGCCACGGCTGTATCCCACACACCCGAAAGCGATAAGCAGAAAGATGCCAATTAAGTCAAAAGGGTTGATCAACTAGAAAGCCTCTTTTTTACCAGCTCCTGCACAGTTTTACCATCTGCCTGTCCCCCCACGCGCTTCATAACCTTTGGCATCACTTTTCCCATATCCTGCATGGACTCAGCACCCGTTTCACTAATGATCGAGTCTACAATTTCCGCCAAAGCTTCCTTTGACATCTGGACAGGAAGGTACTCTTCGATGATGGCCAGTTCATTCAACTCTGTCTCGGCCAGCTCATTTCGGTCGCCCTTCTCATACATTTCAGCAGATTCTTTCCGCTGCTTAGCGGCCGTCTGAAGCACTTTGATTATTTCGCCATCATCCAGATCTCCCCTCTTCTCAATAGACCTCTCTTTCAGTTTTGCCATCAGAGTGCGGAGGGTACGGACCCTGTCGCTGTCTCCTGATTTCATGGCAGCCTGCATGCTAGACTGTAGGTCGTTAACCAGAGTCATACATTTACCTCGGAGTTACAAACTTGAGAAATTGACACCTTCGAAGGGTGAAGTCAAGGTGTTTTGATTCAGTTCAAGACGACGTGACGTAGAATGATCCTTTTGTTTTGTCTCCCAGTCCAAGACTCAGCTCATCGTTGTGGTGAAGGGGACCCACCCCGCTGGGTGTACCGGTGAAAAGAAAGTCACCTTCCTGAAAAGTGACGATTTCTGAGAGTGTTGAGATTAGTGTTGGAATGTCAAACACCATATCGCTCACATTCCCTCGTTGGACTTCTACTCCGTTTTTTGTGAGCCAGAAATCCTGTTCCAGTATTTGCCAGTCAATGGGCTCTCGGCCAGTGATCACCGCGGCGCCTGGGAACGACTTGGCGTCAAACCAGGGGAGACCTTTATCGCGCTTTTTATTCTGGCGTTCTCTATCGGTGAGATCAAGACCGAGGCACCAGTGTGAGATATGATCTCGAGCTGCACCTTTCGGAATGTTTTTTTCACTTTTCCCGAAAATCACAACCAGTTCAAGTTCATAATGGATCTTGCGCCCGTTAGGAATTTTGATCTTATCACTTGTTGAAAGGCAAGATGATGCCTTCTGGAAAAAGATCGGTTCTTTTGGCACTTCATTGTCTAATTCCTGTGCATGTTTGGCGTAATTCTGCCCCACACAAAAAATGTTCATGTTTTTCTCTCTTTTTTTCTAGCAGCGGGAAAGAGAATATTGTTCAGTATTAAGCGGTAGCCAGGGGAGTTCCGGTGCAGTGCCAAGTCTGTGGGAGGATCACCTATAAAATGCTGGTAGTCCTCCGGGTCGTGCCCACCCAGGAAAGTGAAGGTCCCCCTTCCGTAGTTTCCGTGGATGTATTTCACCTGCTCATCTCCTTCAACTTCTCCCATGATCAGCACATGATTTTTGATAAGAGACCTTCGGAAGCCGGTTGTTTGCCCCATGAATCCCTTCACAATACCCACATGGTTCTGCGTCAGCATAGAGGGAACAGGGTCGTATTTTGCTGAAAACTCGAACAGCGTGAAATAGTCCGCTTCGGCGCCACGGGTAGTAGGACGGTCGCTGGGTGGCACATCGATATTGGAAAATTCATACACAAACGGATCGGTGATGATAGTGAATTCCTCAAAGGCGAAACTTTTACTGTAGTCCATTCTGCTCTCGGCATTGTGTTCAGCAGGAGTTCCATCTATAATAGCCTCGGTGATGTCGACACCTTCCGCTGTTAGGGCGATATCGTAGGAGTCGGTGGCGGAGCACATGGCAAAAAGGAAGCCACCTTTGCCGACGAAATCCCGAATCGTCCTCGCCACAGCTTTCTTTTCCTCACTGACGGAGGCGAACCCCAGCCGTTGAGCCATGGTTTCAAACTCCAGTTGCTGCTCTACGTACCACGGTGCGTTGTGAAAGTTTCGGTAAAACTTGCCGTACTGACCCGTGAAATCTTCATGATGGAGATGGAGCCAGTCGAAACGGTCCAGCTTGCCGAGAAACACTTCATCGTCCCACAGCTTCTCATAGTCCACTTCTGCATAGGTGAGGGCCAGGGTAACGGCGTCATCCCACGGCTGTTTGCTTGGCGGCGTATAGATGGCGATTTTCGGCGCTTTCTCCAATAAAACAACTTCCATATTGTTGGCGTCAACTTCAGCATAGATACCGATGGCCGACTGACCATCCATCGGTTCCACGGTAACGCCCCGAATCCTCGCTTCCCTGGTAATTGCGGGAAATTCATCCAGCATAAATGAGCCTCCGCGGTAGTTCAGAAGCCACTCCACGTTGATGTCTTGAGTGAGGATCCAGTATGCGATACCGTAAGCTTTTAGGTGATCCTTTTGAGCCAAGTCCATAGGAATAAGGATTTTATTTCCTGAGAGGAATGAAAAAGAGAGGAAAACTATCAACACAAGCCGTTTCAATTTAATTTATTCCTTTTTGTGATTTCGCGAAGACGGTACCGTACCGGTTCCGTCAATAGGCTTTCGGGATACTCTTCCAGCACCTTGAAGTACCACACCTCCGCCTCTTCATTGTTGAAAAGATATCGGTCGTACACCTCGCCTGTCATGACGGCGGCAAGATCTCCCAAGGGGGAATCCTGTATGGCGGCGAGCAGCTCCACGGCCCTGGTGTAATTCCCGAGCTCAAGTGTCAGCTGCGCCCTGCGAAAGGCGGCCTCATCGGCAATGGGTGTTTCGGGGTATGCGTCTACCACAGATCTGAAGAAAGAATCCGCCTCACTGCGCTTTCCCTGCCGCAGAAGCCGTTCAGCCAGGATGTAACTCTGAAACGCATCCTTATCAATCTGATCACCCCGAACATAGTTTTCTTCAATAAAACCCTTCAACTCAAGGGCATCATTGAAGTAAGGATCGCCCAGTTCCAATGAAGAGAGCAACTGATCCAGGATCACAAGTGTGCTGTCAATATTGCCATAGAGAAAGTGAACCTGGCACAGCTTGAACTTGAGTGATTGCCGCTCCTTTTCTTGCCCGGTTGATGACAGTGCGTCCCGGAGATGGTTCAGGCCCGAGGAGAAATCACTTTTCGCCATAAATACATCGGCTAATCTGAGATTTGAGCGGAGAGCCAGATCTCTATCTTTCGTGGCACCGGCGGAAGCCGAAAAGGCGGTCATGGCCCCATCGAAGTCCCGGGTAATCTTGTACTTAATCTCACCAAGACGAAAGTGCGCCTGAGGAGGGAAAGTGGTGGAAGGCAGCGTCACGAGGATGGAGTCGTAGAGCGAGAAAGTGTCCTCCAACGGTTTAACTTCAATGGACTTAAGTGTAGTGAGATGATCTTTAAAAACCATATTGCCGGGAAAGTATTCCGCGAGCGGTGCCCATTGCTGGCTCGGTGTAATCTGCTGCTCGTATGTAAGAGCGAGACCGTAAAGCGCCTCACCGGTGATTCGCTTGAGATTATTAGCGTTACGAGAGAAGGAAGTACTTTTCAGGGTGTCCAGCACCATGGTGAACGCTTTCAGGGCGAGGGGGAGAGATTGCTCCTTCCTGAGATTATGGGCGAACCTGATCCACCGCTCCATATTTTTCACTCCCGTCACGCCCAGTGCTAAATGTTGATTATAAGCTTCGGGATAGCGCTGTACCTTGAACAGAAAATCGCTGTATAGTAAACGGACAACGTCTTCACTCACTGCCCTATTATTCATGAGAGCTTTCTCGATATTTTGATGACTCTCCTCCCGGTCAGACATTCTAAGTATTTGAGATGATATCGTCCGAATTTGTTCAGGATGGTACGACGCGTATGTGACAAATTCCTCTGTGGCGCCGCTGTAATCGAGATTGCGCATATGGATGTTTCCTAGCTCCAGGCTCAAGAAGGAAGGGTCATCGAAATGTTTTCGCCCTGCATCCACCAGTTCATTCATTTCTTCGTCCAAGTTGTGCTTTAGATACATCTGGATCAGCATATAATAGATTGACCTCGTTTCGCCAAACTGAAAGCGGAGATTATTCCAGTACTGTTTCGCTTTTTCCCGCTCGTCCATGAGAAGAAAAACTTCCCCGAGCTCAACATGGCTCTGGAGGTCCCTGTTGAAGGTGCGCACTCTCTCAAGCAAGACCACTTTCAGATCTTCATACTTTTCCTGTTTCCGGTAAAGCGCCTTTAACTGTAGGAATATCCGTGTATCTTTCGGATTGACCTCCAAGAGTTCCAGGTAAATGGTCTCAGCCGCTTCCAATTCACCGATTTTCTCAAGTCGAATGGCCTGGCGGAAGCTGTCCTGCTTTTTCTCCAGCATGGGCAGCGTCTTCTGGGGGATTTGCCCGAAAGAGATTGTTAGGGCCACCAGGAGGAGTACAATCTTAACGATTCTCATTTTTCTCCTCTTTCGAAAGATTACCTAAATCTACCAGTGAATTGAAATATCTCCGGATCATTTCCCGGTAATCCCTGGGGTAGCCTGCCTTCATTGCCGTGTTCAGCGCCTCGATGGCCAGATTACGACGCTGGCCGAGATCAGCTGGCAGGCCCGCCGGTCCTTGGCGCTTAATATCACCGGCAGTGACTGCACGTCTTTTTTCTGTCATCTCCTGTTGGCGGAGAGATTTTTGAGCATCCAGCATACGGGTCAGGATGCGGCGCTGCCTTTCGATCGTTCGGCGGTTTACATTGTTTCTGCCAAAGTCTTTGATCACTTCTTCCATTTCGAGACCAATGCCGCCGAGTCGTTCACCTCCCTCACTGGAGCCCCTGATTTCTTTCATTAACTCTTCCAGCGATTTCTTCAATTGTGCCTGATCTCTCTGAAGTCGACGCATAAGCTGTTCCTGAGAAACAGAGGCCATCTGACCCAGTGCCAATTGAAGCGTCTGTGCATTGATTCCTTCTTGGCTTGCCGCCATCTGTTTCATCCTTTCCAAAAACTGTTCAAACCCGGAGGCCGAACCGGACTGGCGAATTTCCTCCATAGCAGCAAGGGTGGCCACGGTGGCTTCATTCAACGCCTCTACTGTTTCACCCTGTTTTCTAGCGGACTCGGAACCATTCCGCTCTTCCAACTTGGTGAGAGATTCATTCATGCCAACCGATGCTCGGCCGATGGCTTTTCCCATCTCCGGCGTGATGGCAAAAGTTTCCCGGGAAAGTGTCATGAGGCTCGAGATGAGCTGGCTTAACTGATCTCGGAGCATTTGCTGGCGGAATGCCATCTGCCCCAACCTTGGGCTATTCCTCGGTAGATCCCGGGTGTCAGCGCGGAGCTGCTCCTGCTCCTTTGAGATAAAGAGCGTGTTGCGGAGAACCTTTTCAAAACGCTCCGCCATGGCATCCGCCGTTTGGGTCCTGAAACTTTCAGAAATATCATTTATCTCAGTCTGGAGGGATCGCAAATTCTCTGCGGCAACCTCTGTAGACTCAGAAGCTCTTGCCATATTGCCGCGGCGAAGAGAGTTCTGAGCTTCCCGCATTTTGTCCGATACTTCCTCGACATCTCGAGATTTGAAGAGACGTTCAAGTTCGCCTGAAGGCATGATGGCGAATGATTCCATGGCATCCGCCGTCTCCTTCATTAGATCTTTGAGCCGCTCGTATTCTTCTCTGTTGCGCTCCTGTTGAGTTGAAAGCCGCCCGCTATTTTCGTCATCAGTTTCCGTAGCAACCTCACTGGCCAGCTTCTCTTGCTGCTCGGTAAGATGGTCGAACCGCGTCACCAGTTCGTTCATTTTTTGCTCAGCGCGGATCCGTTTGAAAATCTCGATGAACCTGTCAATCTGTGCTTCCATGGCGGCACTGTTTCCCTGAAAATCTCTTAGTGCCTTCATTAACTCATCTGTAGAAAGGCTCTCCATGGCATCATCTAGCCCTATCATAGATTCCAGCATCTCTGGCGTGACTATATCCTGAAGAAGCTCATTAAGATTCTTGAATTTTTCCATGAGATTGCTAGAGAAGAGTTCGTGCTTCTCTGCCTGTTCCCTGATCTGGTTTACTGCATCCTGTAATGCCTTTACTTCCTCCAGTTTATTCCTCATCTCTTCAACGGACTGCTGGAGCGTTTGCCTGTCTTCCCACTCCAGCTCTTCCGTTTTCAGTAACCTCAATTCAATATCTTCAACGGCATCATTGATCTCCTCCAGATCCCGGAGCATGTCACCCAAATCTTCTTCCAGCAAATCTTCTCCCTGCTCCATTCTGGCAAAAAGATCAGCTAGGGATGGAAATCTTGCTATAAACTCCTGAGAAAGGGATTTCTTCGGGCCGGAGACCAGATCATTGTCATACGATTCAAAATGGAACTTTACTTCATCCTCGGGCATGAGCTCCAGAAAACTCAAATTCCAGATATAGAATACATCCTGAGATGTGACAACGTTTGACAGGGTTGGGATTGTCTGGACGCTTACCAGGTCCCGGGAACCGACGTAGTCCGGATGTTTGGTCTCATAGACGATCTGCAGATTTGAGAAACCGAAATCATCCTGAATGTGGAGCTGAACCGGGACGGAAAAATCGCTCCCCAGTTCTGTGATTTCTGATGGCATGAGCACTTCAATTGAGGGGAAAGCGTCGGGGATGGGGAGGACCCGGTATTTAATGGGATTGAGGTTTTTGATGTTGCGTTTATCAAAAATATGCGAGGTAATAAAAACTTCTTTAGCCATGGTAAAACTTCCGGAAGCTTGGTTTCTCTGGATGGTGAGACCGATCTTCTCTTCTTTTTTTGAATCGGCGTTGAATGAAGTGAGATATCCGCCGGTCAAATTTTTGTCAGATGACAAGTTCACAGTGACGTGAGAACCTACCAACCCCCTGATCTCAGCCACATTCCCCTCCTGAATAGTCCTCTCCAGGCCTGAATAGGTCGGCGGCTGGACAGTGACCGAGAATTTCTCGATGGTTGGGCGGTCGATCACTTCAATGGTGTGAACCGGTGATGAAATTTCGCCCCACCTTTCCCAGAAGTGCTCTGCTTTTACGAAAGCACGGTATTCAAGATTCTGAAAGATCGGGTCTATCTCGTGGCGGAAAATATCTTTTTCATCAGGTATTAGTGTGGTGACGGATTTACTCTCTAACTCTTTCATTTCGAAACTGAGTGAATCGGGAACCTCTCCTTCCACGGTAAAGACCACAGAAGCCGAATCACCGCCCATGAGATAAATATCACCGCTGTTGCTCAAGATCCTGAAAGGGTGGGGCGGTGAGTAGCTCGATTGAGGATTTAGCCAGTGGCGCGTGGCCACGATGAACTCCGGCAGGAAGGTAAGGGTGACAACAACCGCAAGGATCAAGGTGATAAGAGCAATGCCCCGAGGTCTGCCAGCACCATCGTTTAATAAAACTATTTTGGGTGCCAGGATTGAAAGTTTTGATTTGATCTGCTGCAGAAATTGATCAGTGAGCTCTTTTGAATAGTTGCTGTCACTTTCAATTGATTGTTCAAGCTGCACCGCATTCAATACATCATCTTTCCGCGGGAAGGTGGCTTCGCCAACTTCTGCCGCACACGTTTCAGGTCTGTATCTGGTGATCCGACCTTTTTTTATCAAGGCCAGTGTCACCACGGTGCCTGTGACAGCCAAAATAAGTGTAATCAACCACACCCACCATGCGCCGTAGCGAATCGCTGGCGAAAGCCAGAAGAGAGTTTCAGCTGACAGCATAGCCATGAGATAAACCATTAAAACGATGGCAAGAACCCATACCGCAGTGGTGAGGTCGTTGCGAATTTTCTGTATCCGGAAACGTTTGAGTTCAGCGATGACTTTCATCTACTGAATGAGAGAATAGATAAAAATGTTGGCACCCATTTTCAAGGCTGTCAGGCGCTTCCATTCGGGATCATTGTGAACAGATGCATCTTCCCAGCCGTCACCCAAATCAGACTCGTAACTGTAAAAGACAATGAGGCGTTCACCATCGAACAGGCCGAGACCCTGAGGCGGTTTATTGTCATGCTCATGGATTTTGGGCAGCCCGCTGCTAAAGTCAAAATAAGTATGGTAGAGAGGGTGATCGAAAGGAAGTTCGACCCACTCCTTGTTGGGGAAAACACGCTTCATTTCGCGCCTGAAAGATTTATCTAGACCGTAGTTGTCATCGGCATGCAGAAAGCCACCGGAGTGGAGATGACTGCGGAGATTTTCAATCTCACTTTCGCTGAAGCGAACATTCCCGTGGCCTGTGATATAGAGGTACGGGTAGTTAAAAATTTCATTATCCTCCAGAGAAACCCTCGCCTCAACATTGGTCAATTGCACGTTAGTATTTTCATTGATGAATTTCAACAAGTTGGGCAAAGAGCTGGGATCGCTGTACCAGTCACCACCGCCGGAATATTTCACGCGGCAGATTGTGGGTCCCCAGGAATTCTGTGCTGACAGGTCTGGAATAACCAGCCCGAGGACCAGAGACAGAGTTATCACTCTTGGTAAGGTCATGTTCATGTTAAAGAAGTTACAAATCCTCTTTGTTCCCGAGAGGTGAAAAAGTCCGGTTGGGACTAAACTCTTTGAATTGGTCAGATGATACGGTTATTTTTACAAGCTTATGATAATCCGAGGTATCAATAAAGCATTAAGGATTGTTGTTATTTCCTTCCTGGGTACAGTAGCGTCCCTCTATCCGCAAGAGGAAGAAGTACCTAATGAGAAGCCAGCTGTAGAGGAAGAGAGATTGGAGGCGCCGTCCATAAAACCGGGCCGCAAGCGGTTCAAGCTGAAACTGCCTCCAGCTGCTCAAGAGATGGTCCAGGCCCTTATGCGTGGAGAAAAGAAGGTCGTGGAGGCAGTTTTCAGGCCCATGGAATTCAGAGAACCCATAGCCACTATTCCAGCCGAAGGTCGTTTCGGTGTTGGCTTCTACGGTTGGGATGGACTGAACCCTCTTAAAATCAATCCAACATCGATCAGTTATTCTGAAGACACTGAAGATAAATTGACTGAAATTAGTTTTTCCGGAAGGATGGGGTCATTTCTTGAGATGGAGGGAGGGCAGACCAATCTTTCCTATGCACTTTTTGGAAAGAGTTACACCGATATTCTGACGGGACTTGGCATCAGATATTCCTCCATATTCCCTTTTCCACGTATGGAGATCAGGGATGATCTTATCATAACCGGGCCGCCCAATGTTCCTGAGTCTTGGGGCATTGAACGAAAGTTTTCCCCATCGGTTCTGGAGCTGAATATTGTCTCATCTTACATCATGCGTTGGCATCCGAAATGGTTTATTCATCTCAAGTATTCTTATGGTGTCAATTACACTCGCTTTTATAAAGATCAACGGATGGACAGTTCGCCGTACGGAACGGGAACATCATCGGCATACTCTGCCGGACTGAAGATGATCACCGAATCTCCCTCGGAGGCCCGCTATGCTTGGGGTCTTGAAGTAAGACACATCTACCACAGGGTAAATACAATCCATGATGAACTGGAGATCACACCCATCACAGGTATGAGCCTGCCCAACCTTGGTGTTTTCTTCACGTTTAGTGCCTTTTATGGAGGCCGGAAGACAGCGGGAGATGAAGCCAAGAAACTTTTCCTCAATGAAGACTATGTGGCGGCCCGACCGAAATTCAGGGAATTCATGAACACCTATCCGAACCATGCCAAAATGCGCAGAGCTAAGAAGCTATTGGATATTACCAATAAGCGGATCCCGTACCAGCTTTATACAGAAGGGGGCGATCTGCAAGGCAGGAAAAAGATGGACAATGCTGCGGAAAAATATGTTGAAGCACTGACAGCTGCGGAAGACACCTTGAAAGACCGCCTCATGGACAGGCTCGATGAATTGGTGGAACATTACGTTGCTAGGGGCAACGATTTGTTTGAGTTGCGCCGGTATGAAGAGGCATTGAATAGCCTCGGGAAAGCTGCCGCTCTTACAGAGGAGGGCAAGAGAGCACAATATACACTCCGGGCCAAGATCCTCATGGAACAAGGGGGCGACCTTGCTTCTGCAGGTCTTTACAGCCTTGCTATTAGAAAGTATGATGCAGTACCTGCACTAGACAGAAAACTGACAGTGGAAGCCAGGCGCGCCAGTATGAAGGCGGCAGTGGGGATGGTGGGTGACGTCAATGAAGCAAAGGATGTAGCTACACTGCGGTTGGCTTTAAAGTCACTGAAGACAGCCCGGGACATGTTCGCTCCGGCGGAGTTTAAGTACAACAATTACATCACCGTTCTTGAGGAACAGTTGGCCGTCACAGATTCTCTGCAGGTCCGGAGGGAAATGGACAGTTCTTTGGATGAAGCTCGCGAATTTATCGCTCAGCGCCACATGCCCCGGCTGGAGACGGGTATGCTTGTGTCGGAAGTACAGGATCTGATTGGGGAGCCAGATGAGGTGGTAGAATCAACTAAAGGAAAGAACAGGAACTACCAGATGTGGATCTACAACCTGCCTCATAAACAGAAGAGACTTCTCTACTTCGAAAATTACGTACTTTTTAAGATCGAGACGGGATAGCCTCAGAGCAGGTGGGCATTTCGTCTGACGAAGGCGACTTCCTGACCAATCACTTTCAAAACGCCTGTTGCAGGCACGGCAAATAGCATCCCCAGCGGACCGAGAATGGTGCCACCAATGATGAGTGCGATCATGACAATCATTGGGTGAAGGCCCACACTTTTCCCCACAAGTGTGGGTGTAATCAGGTTTCCTTCAATCTGTTGAACTATGATGAACATAAGTAGGATATCGAGGATGAAAAAAGGTGAAGGTATAACACCAAAGAGCATGTGGGAAAGAGCAGTCTCGTTTCCGATATTATTCATGAATGCGATGAGTATGGCCGGTACCATTCCCACAAACGGTCCCACAAGAGGAATGAGATTGGCCAAGCCTGCAATGATTCCTATGAAAACAATAAGTGTAAGATTGGCGCCGCTCAGATTGAGTATACCCAGGCCGATGACCGACATGAGCGCAACACTGGCCGCCGAGAGAAATTGTCCCCTGAGGTAACTTGAGACAGATTTCTCGATATTGAAGATGAGCCTCAAGCCTATTTCAAAATACTTATTGGATATAAAACCCACGAGGCTCTTTCTGAAACCGTGATATTCCGCCAGCAGGATGATTGTAAAGATGAGTATCATGGCGGCATTCAGAACGAAACTCCCAACAGCGCTGGCAAGAGAGGCAAGATTGGTTATCACAGTATTGACGAAACCACTCAGTGTTGAGGCAAAGTCCCCGCCAGTGGGTATCATACCAGTCGCAAAACCCGGCAACGCAGCCATGAATTTTTCCCCGAGATTCTTGAATTCAGCGGTTAGGGTGGCTGGATCTACACGGGAAGAAAAATCTGTGGCCTGAGCGGAAAGTTGTGAGATAAAGCTTCCAATGAAAATTCCAAACCCGGCCAGTACTCCTATTGTGACAAGAAGTACACTCAGTCCTCTGCTGCGGATTCTTTTCTCTAGTGCATCCACTGAGGAGAGAAGCACTGTGGTGAAGAGAAAAGCGAAAACCAAAATCAAGACAACGTTTGAAATATAGGGCCAGATGATCCAAAGGAATCCTGCTAAAATGAGGCCAATAAAGAGGCGATAAATCAGCTGGAAGTAATCAGTCTGCTGTGTCGGCTTCATCGTGCGATTTTATCTGAGCTTCAAGAAGCAGATGGTTCGTGCTGCGTAGTCTCTCACCCAGCATACTGCCCAGGTTCATTAGAATCTTATTTGTCATCTGTGGATTTCTGTCTTGAAGTGAAAGTAGATCAGCTGTAAAAAAACCGATTAATTTCGAATCCGTTGTGGCAAGAGCATTTGCAGATCTAGGTTCATTATCAAAAAGGGCAAGTTCGCCAAAAAAGTCTCCTTCCTTGAGTTCTGCTAATACCTGCTCGTCCCCAGATCTGGTTCCTATGGTGATTTTTATGGTGCCTTTCATGATGATATACATTCCCTCGCCAGGGGCACGATTCTTAAACACAAAGTCACCGCTTGCATATGTTCTGTGATGAACCAACTTTTCCAACTCGGTGAATTCCTTTTTACTGAAGTCTTTATATATTGGAACTTGTCTGAGCGTGTAAACGGTTTCACTCTCAGTCCTGTTCCAGTTTCGAAAGAGATTTGGCCAAAGTGCGTTCTTCAATTACCTCTCCCCTTGTAATAGTGTTATTTAGACTTCAAAGTAGTGATGGGCATCAGTTTTGACAAGGTGTTTGAGGGAAGGTTTTCTTGAACGATGAACGTAATTTTGTGTCTTGATGACGCTAATGAAACTCCCGTTAAGTCTTTCATTTTTTCTCTCGCTTTCGGTCATATTCAGTCAGACAGAAAAGATTGAAAAAGACATCCAGTTTCACAATAGCGAGCTGGACCGTCTCAGAGGAGAGATTGCCGATTATGAGAAAAAGATCAAAAATACATCTGACCGTGAGAAAAGTGAGATTGAAAGGCTCAACGAAATTGATGAAGAGATATCCCTTGTGAGAAATCTGATCTACCGTCTCCGTAAGGAAGAGAAAATCAAGGAAAAGGCCATTATCCTAGCCGAGGTCACTATTGAAAAGAAGGAGTCAGAGCATACTTCATTAGTTGACCGCTATGCCAAACGGGTCACTTACACCTACAAAAAAGGGCGACTTTCCGATCTTGAAAAACTGTTAGACGCTAAATCGTGGCGGCAGGCGGTCTATCGAGCCAAGTACATTAAAATCATTTCTGAACATGACAGATCATTGGCAGTTGAGATAAGAAGCAATCTCACCGAAATAGAAGCGAAACGGACCGTTATGGAAAGGGAGTTGACCGATATTAAAAAGATTGATAAGGAGAAGTCGTCTCGGAAGAAGTGGCTGGAGCAGCGCCGGCGGGTGAGGAACAAGGAATTGGACAATCTGAAACGAGATCGTCAGAAGATGTTCGTCGCACTCAACGAGCGCAAGAAGGCTGCGCAACAGATGGCGAGTATCATCTCCCGCCTGGAGCGAGAGCGTGTTGCCCGCATCGCCGAACTAGAACGGCGGCGTAAAGAGATGGAACTGGTGGACTCAGCACCTTTCACAGAATTGAAAGGGAAACTTCCATGGCCTATCGACGGGAAAGTCATTTCACGCTTTGGCACCTACCACAATCCCGTTCTTAAAACTGTTACGGAGAATACAGGCATCGATATTCGTGGTTCAGAAGGAACTGAAGTGAGGTCCATCTATGATGGAATTGTGACAACGGTGACCTATATCAGAGGATATGGAAACACGGTGATTTTGGACCACGGTGACAGCTTTTATTCTGTCTACACCCACGTAACGGAAGTTGAAGTGGAAGAAAACAGCTACGTGAATGCCCGGGATATCATTGCTCACGTTGGCGATTCAGGCTCGTTGGAAGGAGCGAAACTCCATTTTGAAATCTGGGGGAACAAGGACAAACTGAATCCTGAACTTTGGTTGAGGAAACGTTAATGAAAACTTATATCCTTGGTCAGGATGCTGTCTGGAATCGTCTGGTTTCCATCAGCCGGGGAGATCGCGTCGGGAACGCTTACCTTTTCCACGGACCTGCCGGTGCGGGAAAGGAAGGGATGGCAATTCAGTTCGCCTCTTTGCTTAACTGCCAAAACCCAACGGACGAACCTTGCCTTAACTGTCCTTCCTGTGCCAAGTTCAAATCACTTCAGCACCCCAACATCCATATTGTGGTACCCTTCCCGAGGGACAAAGATATCAATAAGAACGACCCTCCTCTCAAAGCGCTCTTGCCGAAAACGCTTGAAATGCTGACGGAACTGATGAAGCAGAAGGGTGGTGACCCTTATATAAAGCTGGAACTACCCCGGGCAAAAACTATCCTCATCAACTCTGTCAGGGAAATCCGTGAAAAGGTTTATCTCAAGGCTGTTGAGTCAGGACAAAAGATGGTTCTCATCTTTGAGGCAGAGAAGCTTATGTCACAACAGGGTGAATCGGCCAATGCTCTCCTCAAAATCCTGGAAGAACCACCTGACGGCACAACTCTCATTCTTTGCACCGAGTACCAGGAAAGGCTTTCCGAAACGATCCACTCCCGATGCCAGTCCATTTTTTTCCCAGCGGTACCGGAGTCTGTCATCGCCCCTTTCCTGGAGGAGAATTTTCAGGTGTCTTCTGATGAAGCGATACTTGTTGCCCACCTTTCTCAAGGCAACGTTAGGATGGGAAAAAGATTGGCAGAGTCTGATCTGACTGCTATTACCGCTACCTTGCAATCTTTGTTGTCTTGGGTGGTGTCAGGAACGGAAAGTGGCTGGCGGAAGTTTATTGCTCATGGTGCCGCCACGTATCGATCTAGTCCACTTGAATTGAAGTTTCAGTTACAGCTTCTAAGCTACTGGTTTCGGGATGCGTTCCATGCTCAAAAACTGAACGGTGAATCAAGTTTCATCCTTTCCATGCTGGAGAAAGAAGTTCGTCAGTTCAGCCATCGGTTCCCGGAGGCAGACTATACAAGAATCATCACAGCGGTTGAGAAATGTGCCGATTCCCTTGCACGAAATTTTCAGCTAAATTTGGTGCTTATGGATCTGCTGATGGAAGTTCGTGACGGATTGAAAGGTGCTACCCGGTGAGCAAGTTCTACATTACAACGCCTATTTATTATGTAAATGATAAGCCCCATATCGGCCATGCGTACACCACGATTCTGGCCGACGTGCTTTCCCGGTATCACCGTGCCGGAGGCGAAAATGTCTTTTTTCTCACCGGGCTGGATGAACACGGACAAAAAGTGCAGCAGGCTGCGGAAAAAAGGGGTGTGGATCCTAAACAGCACTGCGATGAAATGGCGCCTCGGTTTCTTGAACTTTGGGAGAAACTCCATATATCTAATGATGATTTCATTCGCACTACGGAAGACCGTCATGTAAAAGTGGTGCAAAACATTTTGCAGATGGTTCATGATAACGGGGATGTGTACGAGGATGAATATGAAGGTCTTTATTCCGTCTCGGAAGAACGGTTTATCACCGAGAAAGAATTGGAAACAGGAGGGTTTCGTGACATCAAGAAACTGAAGGAGAAGAACTTTTTTTTCAGGATGTCCAACTACCAGCAGGCACTCATTGATCATATCAATGACAACCCCGACTTCATCCAGCCGGAGCATCGGAAAAATGAAGTCCTCGGTTTTTTAAAGCAGCCTCTCGCGGATTTGTGCATTTCCCGTCCGAAGTCCCGCCTGAGCTGGGGAATTGATCTTCCTTTTGACACCAACTACGTCACCTATGTCTGGTTTGATGCGCTGATCAACTATGTGACGGCGACCGGTTTTGGCACGGATGATGAATCCTATAACGAATGGTGGCCCTGTGAATATCATCTTATCGGGAAGGATATACTGATAACACACACTGTCTACTGGCCCACCATGCTCATGTCCGCAAAGTTGCCACTGCCAAAGTCCATCTTCGCCCACGGCTGGTGGCTTTCGGGGGAATCCAAAATGAGTAAATCGTTGGGTAATGTGGTAAATCCTCTTGATCTGATCGAAGAATATGGTGTGGACCCTGTCCGCTACTATCTTATGCGGGAGATGGTCCTTGGCCAGGATGCTAGCTTCACCATGGAATCATTTATAAGGCGCTACAATAGCGATCTGGCCAACGACCTGGGCAATCTGGTGGGGAGGGTTAGCACGCTTATTGACAGACACTTTGATGGTATGGTGCCGCCGAAAGGCGATCTGACTGATACCGAGGCTGAATTGAGCAAGAAAGCTGACAGTATCTCCGGTCTTGTGACGGATAATATTTCGAACATGCGTTTGAGTGAAGCGGTGGAAGAAACATTACAGTTCGTTCGGGCTATCAATCGATATATGGAGGAGACGGCGCCGTGGAAGCTGGTTAAGAGTGACACCGGCCGGGCCGGAACTGTCTTATACACCGCTACCGACTGTCTCCGGCAAGCTGTTGCTCTTTTGCAACCCATTATGCCTTCACGGTGTGAGAAAATTCTACATATGCTTGGTCTGAATATGGTATCGGCCAAAGAGTGCTTGGAAGCAGGAACACTGCTGGGGGATTTTGAAATTCCTTTCCCGAGAATTGAATTGCCGGATGAGGACCTCGATGAAGTCAAAGATGTAAAGGAGAACGTGATGTCTGACGGAAAGATTTCCATTGAAGATTTTGCCAAAGTGGACCTGCGGACTGGTGTTGTTACCGCCGCTGAAAAGGTTGAAGGTGCCGATAAGCTTCTTAAGCTTGAACTAGAGGTGGGCGGGGAAGCGCGGCAGATTGTAGCCGGTATTGCAGAACATTATGCGCCAGAGGATCTGGTGGGAAAAACAATTGTTGTTGTTGCAAATCTTGAACCTGCTGTCATCAGAGGGGTTGAATCGAATGGTATGCTTCTAGCGGCAAGCAGTGACGGTTCAGTTGTGGTTGTTACAGTGGACGATCCAAAAGTCGGTTCCGGCATCCGTATTTCATAAAGCTGAACTTGTCTCGTATCTAATCACATGTACATCGATACCCACGCTCATCTTTATTATGATAATCTGAAAAATCAACTTGCTAAAGTTGTGGAACGGGCAGAGGCTGCCGGGGTGACACAGATCATCTGCGTTGGCACCGATCTGCCGTCATCTGAAACGTCCATTTCAATTGCCGAAAAGTACGATGCCGTTTTTGCCACTGTTGGCGTCCACCCTCACGATGCCAAAGATGCTCCTGACGATTATCTTCATCAACTGAGGGATCTGACGTCCCATTCCAAAGTTGTGGCGGTGGGGGAGATGGGTCTTGATTATTTTAGAGACTTTTCTCCCAGGAATGTGCAGAAAGAAGTATTCCAATCTCAACTGGCGCTCGCTCGGGAACTGGATTTGCCGGCGGTGATTCACAACCGTGATGCCGATGAAGATATTTTAAAAATTTTGGAAGAGGTCCGTTATGAAAAGTCTGTCCTCCACTGTTTTTCCAGCAACACAGAGATGGCTGGGAGAGCCATTTCCCTTGGGTGCCTTCTATCTTTCACGGGGAATGTCACTTTTGGTAAGAACCACACCGAGTCCGTTCTATTAACCACCCCATTGAATCGAATCATGCTGGAAACGGACTGCCCCTTTATGACACCAGTACCTAATCGTGGGAAATTGAATGAGCCTGCAAACATTCTCCACATCGCTCAGTGGATTGCTAAAATAAAGAGAATAGATGTTTCAGAAGTGGCAGAATCGACAACGTCAACAGCTCAATTCTTCTATAATTTACCTGTGTGAAGCGCTCAGCAAAAAAACGGTGGGGCCAGCATTTTCTGACGGATACAAATCTTCTTAACAAACTGGTGGAGCTTATCAATCCAACCAGAGAAGATTCCATTCTTGAAATCGGCCCCGGTGGTGGTGCACTCACTGAATTGCTGGCGCCAATAGTTAAAGAGCTGGTGGGTATCGAGATAGATAGGGAACTGTACGGACATCTCAAGGAGCGGGATGATCTACCAAACTGTCAGTTTGTGAACAGAGATTTTTTGAAGGTCGATCTGGAGGAGATTCCGTTCAAGGGGGGGCAGGTGAGAGTCGTGGGCAACCTCCCTTACAATATTACGTCACCGATTCTGTTCAAACTGATGATACAGGATCCCTTCTGGTGCGACTGCCACTTCATGGTTCAAAAGGAAGTTGCTGAAAGAATGGCAGCTAAAGCTGGTACAAAAGCTTACGGCCGATTGTCAGTGAATCTTCAGGCTGTGGCAAAAGTGAAAATTGTTCTCACTGTTCCGCCTGAAGTGTTTGTCCCAAAGCCGAAGGTCGATTCTGCTGTAGTGAAAATTCAACCGAGATCCTCCATTTTCGATTCACCCCGAGAATTGGAAGCCTTGCAGGAAATTACTAGCCTTGCTTTCGGTCAGCGCCGTAAGATGCTCAGGAATTCTCTTGCCTCCCTGGAAATCGACAGTTCATTTTTCGATCTGACACTCCGCCCGGAGAAAGTGAAGCTGGAAGAGTTTACAATAATGGCAAAATGGTTTGTGAAGAGTAGTCACGTTATTAAGTGATAATCTTTCGGCCCGTTGGAGAATTGCCACAAGAATAGTAAATTTCGCCTCATAAGGGGGGCGGGAAAGCTCGAATTCAATAAAATAAAGGATGTTTAATGCCATCTGATGCAAATAGAAGTTTAAGTCGTTATCTCGAAGAGATCGGTAAGTTCGAGCCGCTAGAGCCTGCTCGTGAGATCGTTCTTGCTCAGCTGGTGAAGCAGGGTGATGCTGAAGCGCTCAATGAACTGACAGAAGCGAATCTCCGTTTCGTCGTTTCTGTGGCCAAAGATTACCAGGGTCAGGGTTTACCGCTTACCGATCTAATCAACGAAGGTAATCTGGGTCTTATCAAAGCTGCTGAGCGGTTTGATGAGACGCGCGGTTTCAAATTTATCTCCTATGCTGTCTGGTGGATTCGTCAATCCATTCTTCAGGCGCTGGCGGAGCACTCTCGTATAGTACGTCTCCCCCTCAACCGGGTCGGGACTATCAGCAAGATTACTAAAACAGCGGAAAACCTTGAGTCAGAATACCAGCGTCCGCCTAATGAAGAGGAAATTGGTAAGCAGCTGGAAATGCATGGGGAAGAAGTGACTGATGCTATACGCATTTCAAGGCGGCATCATTCGCTCCATGCTCCTTTTAGGGATGGCGACAAGAATTCACTTATGGATGTTATTGAAGATGGTAATCAGCGTCCACCGGAAACAGGACTCATGAGTGAGTCGCTAAAAGAAGAGATTCGCCAATGTCTTGAGTCCCTTAAGGATCGTGAACGGGATGTGATCAAGATGTATTTTGGTATTGGACGGGACTACGCCTTGACGTTGAACGAAATTGGTGAAGAGTTTAATCTTACCCGGGAACGAGTCAGGCAGATCAAGGAAAAAGCTATTCGCCGTCTCCGTCATAAGTCTCGCAGCAAAAACCTCCGGAACTATCTGGGATAGGGAGGAGGTGTTTTGAATGGTTGAAGTTTCAGTAAAAAAAGGTGAGGAACTCCAAAGAGCTCTTCGGCGTTTCAAAAAAAAGTACGAAAAAGCGGGGATTTTAAAGGAAGTAAAGAGGAAGTCATTCTACTTAAAGCCGAGCGCTGCAAAAAAACTGAAAAAAGCTAAGAGTCGTAGATAGCACCCTCCTTCCCAACCCTCCTGATACGACTCTTATGTAAAATCCAGGTTCGAGCAATCGGATCTGGATTTTTTTATCCGAAATTGTGCCTGTTAAATGTCGGCGGTCCTAACTTCTTTAAGTAATTCTTCTTAAGAAAGTCTCGTTATGTTGATTGAATCCATTTCCGGAGTGCGGGGCACCGTCCCAGATAGTCTCAACGGTGAGATCGTGGCTCTTTACGCCGATGCATTCCACCGTTTTTGCTCCGAAGGTGATATTGTTGTCGGGCGCGACAGTAGATCTTCTGGCGACGAGTTTCTTTCCGTAATTGTTCAAAGACTCATAGCACTCGGACGCAATGTTCACCACTGCGGAATTGTTCCTACCCCGACTGTTCAGTATGTGGTGGATGACAGTGAAGTGGTGGGAGGAATCATAGTGACTGCCAGCCACAACCCGGCCGAATGGAATGGACTGAAATTTGTCGGATCTGATGGTTGTTTTCTTAACGGCTCCCAAGTAAAAAAGTTGATGCAATTGAAGAGCGGGGATAGTCCTGAACCGGTGGATGGGAAGGGAAAACAGGTTCAAATGGATGACGCTATCCAACGCCACATTGCCAGAATCTGTGATGTGAGTTGGATTGACCTGGAAACCATCAGACAGCGGAAATTCAAAGTCGCTGTGGATGCAGTGAATGGAGCTGCAGCTGTAGCATTGCCCGAACTTATTAAAAGACTCGGTTGCGATGTGGTTTCTATCAATTGTGAACTGTCAGGTGAATTCACCCGAGGCACTGAACCGCTGCCGGTAAATCTATCTGACCTTTCCCAACTTGTTCAACAGGAGAATTGTCATGTCGGCTTTGCCACAGACCCAGATGCGGACCGGCTGGCGGTGATCGATGAAAAAGGAAAACCTGTTGGTGAAGAGTATACCCTTGTCCTCGCGCTGGATGGCTTCCTTTCAATATTCGGCAGTTCTGAGATGGTGGTGACAAATCTTTCAACAACGCTGGCTGTTGATAAAATTGCCGAGCGCTATGGTGCTCAAGTTACCAGATCGGCGGTGGGTGAAATCAACGTTGTTGAGATGATGAAGAAAACAGGCGCCTCCATGGGAGGCGAGGGTAACGGGGGAGTTATTCTTGAAGAGGTACACTTGGGCCGGGATTCTCTTGTTGCCGCTGCCTCTATTTTGCACCGGCTGGCGCAAACTGACAGCAGTCTCAGTGAAGTGATGAATGAACTGCCGAAATTCGAGATTGTTAAAGCCAAGATTTCTGTTGAGAAAGTTAATGGCGAAACGCTATTTCAAAAGATTTCCGACTCATTTGATGGTGCCCTAAAAGATGAAAGGGATGGGCTGAAACTGACTTGGAATGACAGGTGGATTCACATCCGAAGATCCAACACCGAACCGATTATGCGGATTTACACTGAGGCGTCCACTGAGAAAGAGGCGCTGGAGCTGATCGAAAAAGTTAAATTGATCATTCAATCTTGAATTATAAGGATTTGTCATTGGAATGAAGATTTCATCTTCCCAGCTTGCCGGAATCATTGACCATACACTTCTTAAACCGGATGCTATATCTGAAGAGGTTACGCATTTGTGCGAAGAAGCTTTGGAGTTCGGTTTTGCGACTGTCTGTATTAACCCTGTACATGTGCGGCTGTGTGCCGATCAGTTGGCCGGCAGTGAGATCGGCGTCTGTACCGTGGTTGGGTTTCCGCTAGGAGCGAGTTCCACAGCGGAGAAGGCGGCGGCTGTATCACAAACTCTCGAAGATGGCGCTGTTGAATTCGACATGGTTATGAACATAGGTGCCTTTAAAGATGGAGACTTTGCCACCGTTGGGAGTGACATTGAGGCAGTGGTCGAAGCAGCAGAATCGAACACGGTAAAAGTGATTATTGAAACGTGTCTCTTGAAGGATGATGAAAAGAAGGAAGCTGCACTGATCGTTCGTGATTCGGGAGCAAACTTTGTAAAAACATCCACAGGCTTTTCTTTAGGGGGAGCCACCCTGCTCGATGTAACGCTTCTTCGGGAGACAGTTGGTGATAACATGGGTGTGAAGGCGTCCGGTGGAATAAAATCATTCAGGCATGCGCTGTCACTGGTGGAGGTGGGCGCCAGCCGGCTGGGGGCCAGCGCCGGGGTTTCCATTGTAACGGAGGCGCAACTTTCGAGCGACTCCGACAATTGATCTGAAAGTGAGATAGATGACGCCTCGTCCGAAAAAAGGAGATGAGCTTGAACTGACCGTCGAATCCCTTGCTTTCGGCGGCAAAGGTGTAGCTCACCTGAACGGCTATGTAATCTTTATCAAAGGCGCACTTCCAGACCAGAAGGTGCTGGCTCGGTTGACGAAACGCCGGAATGGCTACGGCGAAGCGAAAACCCTCGAAATATTGAAGGAGACTCCATCCTACATAACCTCAAAATGTGACCACTTTCCCACCTGTGGCGGATGCTCATTCCAGGATTTCGATTACTACGCCCAGATCGAACAGAAAAAGGCACAGGTTATCGATCTTTTCAGGCGTATTGGCCATATGGACAAACCAAAGCTCAATCAGGTCGTCCCTGCGGAGGAAATATTTCACTACAGAAATAAGATGGAATTTTCTTTCTCCAATCGGCGGTGGGTTCTGCCGGAAGAAGAGGAAAACGCTGAAGCAGATTTTGCTTTGGGCCTGCACATCCCCGGCCGATTTGATAAGATTCTCGATATTTCCACCTGTTGGATACAGAAACCGATAGCCAACGAAATCCTCAACACTGTCCGCAATGTGGCCCGGAAAACAGGATTGGCGCCGTACGACATTCGTGAACACAGCGGTTACTTAAGACATCTAATTATTCGATTGGGTGAGAGGACAGATGAGGTGATGGTAAATATTGTCACTTCGAGAGAAGAGAAAGAACTCCTGGAGCCGATTGTTGAAGGTATAAAGAAAGTTCACCCATCGGTCACATCTATTGTTAACAATATTACCAGACGGAGGGCGGGCGTTTCCTATGGGGAGTGGGAGGTGTTGCTCCACGGCCGTCCAACCATCACGGAGCGTCTAGGTGACTTCACTTTTGAAATCTCCGCCAATTCATTCTTTCAAACGAATAGTGTTCAGGGTGAGAAACTCTACAAAATCGCACGCGATTTTGCGGAATTTCGAGGCGATGAAATTCTGTATGACCTCTACTGTGGTACGGGCTCCACATCCATTTTCATGGCTCAGCAGGTGAAGCAAGTGTACGGTTTTGAAGTAGTGCCGCCGGCAGTGGAAGATGCTGTCCGTAATGCCGTCTCCAACGGAATCATTAACTGTCGATTCTTTCCAGCTAATCTTGATAAATTCTTCAGGAAGTCATCCATTCTTTCTGAGATCGAACCTCCTGATATTGTTTTTCTGGATCCGCCTCGAGCGGGGATGCATCCAAAGCTGGTGAATGATGTGGTGGACATGTCGCCTGAGAAGATTGTTTATATTTCCTGTAACCCTTCAACGCAAGCCAGGGATGTGGCTCTACTTTCTGAAAAAGGATTCAAGTTGAAGAATCTTGCTATGGTGGATATGTTCCCGCACACGCCCCATATTGAGACAGTGGCCCTGCTCACACATCATTGATAAAAGGTAAATGTCAATAATTTGTTTTTTTTCGGGGGAAATATCACCTCTAACCCTTCAATTCTTACATAATTTCAAGCCCAATCACTAAATTAGCCTGATGATACGTTTTCTGAGGATTGTCATGCGGAGCCCCTTCGCTCAGATTATTACAGTAATAATTGTGGTGATGATGCTTGGAGGTTGGGCCATCAGCAGATTGGAGGTTCCTCCTGTCGGGGAACCGAAACTTGCAGAGGGAAATAATCCCTTCTGGTGGGCCATTGTTACCATGACCACCGTGGGATACGGTGATTTTGCTCCAAAAACTCCGGAAGGTAGGTTACTGGCCATTGTTATCATGTTTGCCGGTATTTCGCTGACTGCACTTATGACGGCAACAGTATCCTCGATTTTCGTAGCAAAAAGAATTCGGGAGGACAAAGGTTTGGAAGCACTGAATACAAAAGATCATATACTTCTCTGTGGTTGGAACAGAATGGTTGACAGTCTCATCGACTCATTGCAGTCAATGAATGAGTCTGGCAAACTTGATATTGTCATGATCAATGATGAAACTGAGGATGCAATCTCGGCCATCCGAAACAAGTACGGGAATGTGAAATTTCGGTTTGTAAGGGGAGATTTTACCCGCGAGGCCATTTTGGAAAAAGCAAATCTTGAAAAAGCGAAAATAGCTGTCATTCTTCCGAACGAAGGATTGGAAGCTGGAGGTCATCCTGATGAGAAGACAATCTTTGCTACGCTGACGATCAAAACGATGGCTCCCAGCTGTCGTGTTGTTGCCTATATAACAGAACGTGACAATCTGACACATATCCGCCGGGCGAATGCTGATGAGGTGATACTCAGCGACGATTTTGGTGCATACATGGTGGCGTCACATGTCATTGATCCGGGAGTTCCGCAGACGATGGAATCGCTCTTGGATTCTCACCAGCCAGGCACACTGAAACGGGTGTCAATTCCGGAAGAGTTTGTTGGCGAATCATACAATAAATTGTTTGATCATTTCCGTTCGAAGAGGTGGGTGCTTATCAGTGTATATTCGGAAGATGAACAAATCGGGATTGGAGAAATACTCTCGTCCGATTCCTCCGCCTTGGATGCCTTCATTGAGAGAAAACTTAAGGAGGCCGGGCACTCTCTTGGCGATGAAAACAAGACGGCCGTGGTTGTCAACCCCACAGACGATTATGTCATCAAAGAAAATGAAAGAGCGGTTGTCATTCAGTAGGTGAAGGTATGAGCGAAAACAGAGAATACTCAAAATACAGGATTTTCAACGGTTTGGAAGATAAACAGATCGGTCACTTCGAAGAGGTAATTAAGGTGAAAACATTCCCTTCTGGAGAAGTGATCTTCGAAGAAGGTGATGTTGGCGACTCTCTCTATCTATTGTTGGAGGGGAAGATAGAAATTAATCAGGCGCTGACGCTTCAGCTAAGCAAAGGTGATTATGATACTCGTGAGAAGGCCATAATAAGTCTTTCCAGTGATATTCACCCTGTTTTTGGTGAGATGTCCCTGCTCGGTTCCGATGACAAACGGACAGCCGCAGTGAAGGCCATCACCGACTGTGAGATGGGAATCATCATGAAGGATGACCTTTTCGCGATTTGTCAGTCCGATCCTGATATTGGTTACGCTATTATGAAGAATGTAGCTTCTATTGTTACAGATAATCTTATCAAAGCGAATACAAATGTCCTCAAGCTTACAACAGCCTTCAGCCTGGTTTTGGAAAAATAGAGAACCTTTACTGGATGTCTTCTGACGACAAGATTTCGAAGATCTATGACCCTAGTCGAGTTGAAAAGGAATGGTATGATCACTGGCTGGATCGGGGCTATTTCCATGCTGAAGTAAACAGCGACCGTTCACCTTATACTGTTGTCATTCCTCCTCCCAACGTTACCGGCAGTCTCACTATCGGCCATGTGCTGAATAATACCATTCAGGATGTACTGGTTCGCCGGGCGCGCATGCAGGGGCGTGAAACCTGCTGGATCCCGGGTACGGATCACGCTTCTATCGCTACTGAGACGAAAGTGACAAAGATGCTGGCGGTTAAAGGGACAGATAAGAATGAGATCGGCCGAGAGGAGTTCCTTAAGTGTGCCTGGGAGTGGAAAAATGAGTACGGATCACTGATCATCCAACAGCTCAAACGGCTGGGATGCTCCTGCGACTGGGAGAGAGAGCGGTTCACCATGGACAATGGCTATTATCGTGCTGTGATTACCGCTTTTGTGAAACTTTATGACAAGGGGCTCATCTACCGAGGCAAGCGTTTGGTGAACTGGTGTACTGCGACGAAATCAGCCATTTCAGACGAGGAGGTGATTTATAGGGAAGTTCAGGGGAAACTATGGTACCTGAAATATCTATTATCAGACAGTGATGACTATGTAACAGTTGCCACCACCCGTCCTGAAACCATGCTGGGAGATACCGCCGTTGCAGTTCATCCCGGCGATAAACGATTTAAAAACTTCGTTGGAAAATCGGTGATTCTACCGCTAGCTGAGAGGAAGATTCCCGTTATTGCCGATGATTTTGTGGACCCTGAGTTTGGCACCGGCTGTGTGAAGGTGACTCCGGCCCACGATTTCAACGATTTCCTGATCGGCAAGCGCCACGATCTTGATTTCATTAACATTCTGAACCCCGATGGATCCTTGAATGAATCTGTGCCGGAACAGTTCCGGGAGCTGGACAGATTTGATGCCCGGGATAAAGTCGTGGAGGCCCTCACAAAATCAGGAGCACTGGAAAAAACAGAAGACTATACAACAAGCATTGGCTATTCTGAGCGGGGGGATGTTCCCGTCGAACCGTACCTTTCTGAGCAGTGGTTCATGGCCATGGAAAAGCTTGCCAAGCCGGCACTGGAGGCGGTCCGAAAAGGTGATATCAAGTTTAACCCTTCCCATTGGTTAAAGACCTATGAACATTGGATGACCAACATTCAGGACTGGTGCATCAGTCGCCAGTTGTGGTGGGGACATCGAATACCTGTCTGGTATTGCCGCGGAAATGATATTGGAAAGTGTGAACTTGATTGCAAGGATCCCATCGTCTCAGTAGATGAACCGGAATCATGTCCTGCCTGCGGGTCAAAAGATTTGGTTCAGGATCCTGATGTTCTCGATACTTGGGCCAGCTCATGGCTGTGGCCAATCGGTGTTCACAACTGGCCTGAAGAGTCCCCCGATCTTGACTACTTCCATCCCACGGATGATCTGGTCACCGGTCCCGACATCATCTTTTTCTGGGTGGCGCGAATGATCATGGCGAGCCTTGAGTTCAAAGGTGAAATCCCCTTTAAAAATGTCTATTTCACCGGCATGGTTCGGGACATGCAGGGGCGTAAGATGAGCAAATCGCTGGGTAACTCCCCCGATCCTCTGAAACTCATGGATAAATACGGTGCCGATGCTGTTCGCTACGGCATTATGCTCATTGCACCGCAAGGACAGGATATACTGTTTTCCGATGAGCGGATGGAAATCGGCAGGAACTTTATGAACAAACTGTGGAATGTATCTCGGTTTCTGGACATGGCAGGTTCTGATATTGATGCAAAACCAGTGGATGAACTTGAAGGGGACAACTTAGATCTCTCCGATAGGTGGATTCTCAGCCGGTTAAACCGGACAATTACTGGAGTGGATGAAAGTTTCGATGCTTACCGCTTCAATGAGACAGCAAAAAAGATTTATGATTTCACCTGGTCGGACTTTTGTGACTGGTATGTTGAGGTGATAAAGTCCCGACTCTATGGCGATGACGTTGACCAGAAAAAAGCCGCTTTCAGCGTGGCTAATCACGTCATGAGGGGCATCCTGAAAATGCTTCACCCCTTTGCGCCATTCATAACAGAGGAAATCTGGAATCGCCTGGAGGGTACTGATAAAGATGAGACAGATCTCATAGTTTCGCACTGGCCAGGTGTCGACGATAAATGGATAGACGAAAATGTCGAAGGGAACTTTGTTGAGATTCAGGAAGTAATTACAGGCGTAAGGACAGTGAGGGCTGAAATGAATGTGCCACCGGGAATGCGTGCCGATCTTCTTATTAGGAGTGATAACGGCCAGTCCCTAAAGTTAAACGAGCGGTTAATTCGTGACCTTGCCAAAGTGGACGACCTCACCATCGAACCGGATGTAGAGCGTCCGGACAAATCGGCGACGGTAGTGGTTGGAAAAAAAGAGATGTTTATACCTCTTGGTGACCTTATTGATGTGGAGACGGAGAAAAAGCGGTTAGAAGAGAAGATCTATTCATTGGATGGACGGTTAAGTGACGTAGCGACGAAACTGAACAATCAGAATTTTGTCAACCGCGCGCCAAAGGAGGTGGTGGAACGGGAAAGGAAAAAGCTCGGCGATATGAAGGAAAATCTTGCTAAACTGAAGCAGAATTATACTTACTTAGAATGAAGAAAACGGCAATCATACTTTTATTAGCATCGTTTGGACATGCACAATCCAGGGATGCCTCTATTACGCTCTACAAGGATGGATACGGTCTTGTTCGTCAGCCCATCACCGTTAAACTGCAACCTGGTTCTAACCAGGTGACTTATCCAAACCTCCCGGACAAAATTGAACCGGCGTCAACTTTTCTCTCCATGTCTGAAGGGGATGTGATCTATCAGAAATTCAACAGAGATATTTTTGACACGTTTGTTTTTCTCAAGAAACAGCTGGGGAATACTGTAACAGCGAAAACAACTGAAGGTAAATCGGTAAGAGGTCAGTTGGTGGGTGTGGACAACAACTGGCTATCCATAAAGTCTAGGAGCGCGGTGCATGTTCTAAATATGAGTGAAGTCATTGAAATTTCTTCTGATTACAAAAAAAAGAGTCCCTCAGTTCGGGCTTCCATGGAATGGACAGTTCAGTCGAAATCCAATGGCAGTGTTGGAGGAGAAATAGTCTATATTTCAGGCGGCTTTGACTGGAACGCCAACTACCGGCTCATCATAGACTCTAATGAGAAGAACGCCATACTTGTTTCACAAGCGATCATTTTCAACAACACAGATCAAGATTTTGTCGAGTCATCCATCGAACTTGTTGAAGGTGACCTTAAACGTAGGAGAAAAGCCACCCGTAAAATGTCCCGTATGGCATCCCAGTCGGATAATGCCGCCGAGGCCGTCTTCCAACTTGAGTCGTCCGGCGATTTCGTTCTTTACTCACTGCCCGCATCACTAACAATTCCAAGAAATGAGTCCGTCACTGTTTCTCTTTATGCCGACATGGAGGTCCAGCTCACAAGGATATACTTATTTGAGAATGATGAAACGGCAAAAAGTGAAGAGCCCTTGGCCATTGAAATTTCATTTGCCAACGGCGGCAAAAATATTGATGTGCCTCTCCCCGCCGGCACTTTTCAGATATATCAGCGCACTGAGAGTGGTGGCATCTTTTTCGCGGGGGAGGATCTCCTGCCTCAGACGTCGGTGGGAGAGAGCGTTACCGTTGTGGCCGGCCGTGCGTTCAACGTTATAGGCAAACGGACGGTCATGAATTATGACCGGAAGAAAAAGAGTGAAGAAGCCACCATTCTGCTCGAGATAAAAAACAATCGTAAGGATAAAGTAAACGCCCGAATCACGGAACACATTTTCGGTGATTGGGTCATTCGCGACCCGTCCCGCGATTATCGGAAGGTCGATGCTGAGACAATCCAATTTGATCTGATGCTGGGTGCATACTCTTCAGAGACTGTCACCTATACATACAGGAAAGAGTGGCAGTAAGCCTTCCGCAGGTTCAGCTTCTTTCACATTATATTTACCTTAAAGTTGTCGAAATCAGTCACTCAGTTCCATGAGTTCTGAACAGTCTCTTTCAGCAGACACTTCAGTGCAGTACATTAAGGGCGTTGGCCCGAAACGGGCTGAAATTCTGGGCAAGTCAGGCGTAAAGACAGCTCTTGATCTTTTGTATTATCTTCCCCGCCGCCATCTGGATCGTACTTCCGTCACGCAAATCCGGGATTTGAGTGAAGGGATCACCGCAACAGTGGTGGCAAAGGTAGAAGCTGGTGGCATGAGGTCGGCTCGGGAAAAGAAATACTACCAGCTCATGGTCAACGACAATACCGGTTTGTTAAAATGCACTTGGTTTAACGCTGCCAAGTACATGGAAAAAGTGTTTTCAGTAGGCGATGAAGTGGCTTTCCATGGTAAGATCGATTTCTACAACGGATACCAGATAGTCCACCCCGAGTACGATATATTGAGTGACGAGGAAAGAGAACCGCTGAATACCGGTGCTGTAATTCCCATCTATCCCACCAGCGAAGGCCTTAAGAAGATGGGACTGGAGAGCCGGGGCTTTCGGCGGATAATCAAGGCGTGCATTGATGCATGTGAACTGGATGAGCTGGAGTACATGTCGCAGGAAATGATTGATGAACAGTCTCTCTCTCCACTGGGCAATGCATTGAGTCACATCCACTTCGCCCCGGATGTGGAAGCGCTCAACGGGGCGGTGCGACGTCTCAAATTCGATGAACATTTTTTCCTCCAGCTTCTCATGGCAAGCCGAAAAAAACTCATTACTGAACAGAGCGGGAGGACTATGACGGAAGTGGGTCCGCATATAACAATGATTTATGAAACCCTCGGTTTTGAGCTCACCGGAGCACAGAAGCGGGTTTTGAAGGAGATTCAGGCAGACATGGCATCACCTAAAGTGATGAACAGGCTTTTGCAGGGAGATGTGGGATCGGGCAAAACCATTGTGGCGATTTTTGCCTCGGCTGTGGCTGTGAGCAATAGGGCCCAGGTGGCGTTCATGGCACCCACAGAGATCCTTGCACATCAGCAGTATCATGTCTTCAAATCTTATCTCGATGTCGTTCGAGTGCCCACAGCCTTGCTGGTAGGCAAACAGAAACGGGCAGAGCGAAAAAAAATACTTGACGCTGTTCGTGAGGGACGTGTGAAGGTGGTGGTAGGTACTCACGCCATCATCCAGGATGAAGTGACCTTTAAGGATCTCGGGCTGGTCATTATAGATGAACAACAGCGGTTTGGTGTTCTTCAGCGGGGAAAGCTTCTCAGCAAAGGTGAAAATCCGGATATCCTTTCCATGACCGCCACGCCCATACCCCGGACACTGGCCATCACTTACCACGGCGACATGGACCTTTCAATGCTCGATGAAATGCCCAAACACCGTCAACCATTGACGACGCGAGTGGTGGAAGAGGATAAGATAGACAAAGTTTACAGTTTCATGTCGGAAGAGATGAAAAAGGGGCGGCAATGTATGGTGGTCTATCCCCTTATTAACGAATCTGAAAAGATGGATCTTGAAGCGGCGGTGAAGGGATCTGAGCGTCTTGAGAAGCAATTCTCAGATTATAAAGTGGCACTTTTACATGGTAGAATGAAACGGGAAGAAAAAGATAATATTATGGGCCGTTTTGCCGGGAACGATATTCAACTTCTTGTTTCCACCACAGTCATTGAAGTGGGGATTGACGTTCCAAACGCTACCATCATGCTCATCGAAAATGCTGAACGATTTGGGCTCACTCAGCTTCATCAGCTTCGAGGTAGAATTGGGAGAGGGTTAGATAAAGGGTATTGTATCCTTGTGCGGCGAAACATTACTGCGAGTTCCAGAAGACGGCTGGCCATCATGGAGAGAACCACTGACGGATTTGAAATTTCTGATGAAGATCTCAAACTAAGAGGCCCTGGTGAGTTTTATGGGACTCGACAGCACGGTTATCCCAAGTGGAAGATTGCTGATCTTGTAAACGATGGTCAGATCATCCGTGATGCGAGGAAGGCGGCGTTCAAAATTGTAGAAACTGACTCGCATCTCACCGACCCCGCTAACGAAAAAATTCGGTTAAGATTTATGAGGGATTACCAGCAAATGCTCGAAATGGTAAACATAGGTTGAAGGTGAGATGGAAGCTCTGACCCGATGCACTCTTTGCGGCTGCTTAGATCTTCGCCCGGTTCTTTCCATAGGCGATTATGTGGTGTCAGGTGAAAATTTCGACATTGTGGAATGCAATAAATGTGAAGTTCGACTTACAACTCCGGTACCTAAACCAGATGAAATTGACCGCTATTATGAGTCGGATGAATACCGTCCCCATTCCAGCAGTGGATTCAGTTTTTCGGGCATTGCCTACAAGGTTGTACGAGGAATCATGTTGGGGAAAAAGCGTCACTGGATAGAGCGCTTTACTGGAGTGAGGGGTGGATGCCTCCTGGACATCGGTTGTGGCACCGGTGAATTCGCTGCATCCATGCGGGACGGAGGCTGGGATGTGACCTGTGTCGATTCATCAGAGACCGCCCGAAAAACTGCAAAATATCAATTCGACCTTGATGTCATGTCTCCTCAAACCTGGCTTGAGAAAAATGGTGGTTCATTTGACGCCATCACCTTTTGGCACACACTTGAGCATGTCCACGATCCGGAGTTTTATCTGAGCCGGGCTCGTAGTCAGCTCACTGAACAAGGAGGCCTGTTCATTGGTGTCCCCAACTTTACTTCCTACGACTGCCAGGTTTATGGTGATCAGTGGGCGGCTTGGGATGTTCCACGTCATTTGACTCATTTCAGTCCTGCCGCCATGCAGCGGCTTCTTAACAAGTGTGATCTGTCGCTCAGGAATATAAGAGGTCTGCCTTATGATGCGTATTATGTATCGCTTTTGAGTGCGAAGTATAGCAAGCAAAATTCCCTGGGCGCTCTGTTCACAGGCTTCTTTTCCAACAGAAAAGCCAGGGCTGACAGGAAACGGTTCAGTTCGTTAATTTATATAGTTAAACAAAAGTCCTTTAACGAAGGATAGTGAAAGGAAACCAACCACTTAGAAAGGCATTAAAGCGTTATGTCAGAAAATGAAGGAAACGGTGACGAGCATCTTCTTATTCATGTTGTGACCATGTTCACGCAGCAGGCGTGGATGGCCATGGGAAAGCTGAAAAATCCCGTGACGGAAAAAATGGAGCGAAACCTTGAAGAGGCCAGTTTTTATATCGATATCATCGATATGATGAAGAAACGGATGGCGGGGAATCTCTCAGATGATGAGGAGAAATTCCTCGAGTCAAGTCTCAGCGGCCTCAAAATGAACTACATTGAAGAGACGAACAAACCTGAGCCTGAGACTCCTGAAGATGAATCGCCTGAAGATGAAAAGGACATAAACACCGATGAAGCTTCCACTGAAAAAGAGAATGCGGAAGAAAAACCTGAAGTGCCTGACTCTGGTGAAAATAGTGATGAGGATAAAAAGACTGAGTGACATCTGAGAAGCTAAACAGACTTTTGGCTGGCGCTGTTTTTGCCATCACTTTTCTCATCTACTTTGACACAATGGCGCCCACGGTCTCTTATTGGGACTGCGGTGAATTCATTGCCACTTCCTATATACTGGGAGTACCTCACCCTCCGGGGAGCCCACTTTTTCTAATCATAGGCAGGATTTTCTCCATGCTGCCGTTTAGCAGCGACATTGCTTTCAGAGTTAATATTATCTCGCCGTTGGTGAGCGCTTTGTCGGTCATGTTTCTTTATCTCATTATCGTTCAGCTTGTGCGTCAGTTTCGCGGCAAGATTGAGTCAGTTGCAGACCGATTAATCACTTTCGGCTCCGGCGCAGTCGGCGCCTTTATTTTCGCTTTTACCGATAGCCAGTGGTTTAACGCCGTTGAGGCCGAGGTGTATGCTATGAGCACACTTTCCACAGCCCTTGTAGCATGGCTCATACTGCATTGGGCTGAAAGAGCGGATGAGCCAGGGAATGAAAGGTATGTGCTCCTTATCAGCTATGTGCTGGGTCTCGCCACCGGAATTCACCTTTTGAACCTGCTTGCGCTACCATTTATGGGGATGATCATTTACTTCAAAAAAATCAAGTTTTCCTGGTATTCATTTATTGTCATGGGCGCAATTACTGGGGGCATATTCTTTGGCATCTATTTGGGAATAATCAAAGGGTTCCCGCAGATTGCCGCAAAGATTGGTCTTTTTGGAATGGCTGTTACAATGGTAATTGTTTTCAGCGTTACTGTTTTTGCTATCATTCAGAAGAACCGCCTCGCCTCGCTCATCCTTTCTTCTATTGTTCTGGTGATTGTAGGCTATTCCACCTATGGTATACTTTTTATTCGTTCTTCGCAGGATCCTGCCATTGATGAGAATAATCCTGAGACTGTGGAGCGGGCCATTATATATCTCGAACGTCAACAGTATGGCTCCATTTTTACCATGCCCAGGAGATACAAAAAGGAGCAGGTAGGTTCTTATCCTCACAAAGTTTCCGTTGTGGGCAGGCCCAATAACGGTCAAAATTTTTCTTCCTCCCAAAGTTATAAATATATGTTCCATGATCTTGGCACCCAGCTGAGTTTTCTGTGGGATTATCAGATTGTCAGGATGTATGTCCGTTACTTTCTGTGGCAGTTTTCCGGCCGGGGACCAGCGGGAGACAAATGGGTGTCAGAATTTGGCGCTCTGGAAAAAAGAGGGGAAGATGGTGTCGACTGGAGCCAGTTTGGTTTGCCAATTCCATTTCTTATGGGAGTATTGGGCATGGTCTTTCATTTCAAGCGGGATCCGGAACGGGCGTGGTCTGTTCTGGTTCTGTTTTTCATGACCGGACTTGCCGTCATTTTATATCTTAATCAGGATAAGTTCCAGCCAAGGGAACGTGACTATTCTTACGTCGGCAGCTTTCTTGCCTATTCTATCTGGATTGGCATTGCATCCGCAGCTCTTTTGGATAAGGTGGTCAACACCTTGAAGCAAAAGAATATGGCTTTCAATGCTATGTATGCTGGTGTTGCACTGCTTTTTCTGGTACCGGGCATTATGCTGTCTTCCAACTACCACTCCCACGATCGCTCCGGCAATTATGTAGCGTGGGATTATTCGTACAATATTCTCCAAACATGTGAACCGAACGCCATCATATTCACTAACGGAGACAATGACACATTTCCTCTTTGGTACCTTCAGGAAGTAGAGGGAATTCGGAAGGATGTCACCGTAGCCAATCTCAGTCTCTTGAACACTGATTGGTACATTCAACAGTTGCGGGAATTACGTTCCGGCAGTGAACGATTCATCAATCTTACTGATAAACAGATTTCTGGCAAGAGACCTATCGGTGTCAACCCGGTGGATGGGAAACCGCTTTTTCTTAGGGTGGATCGTTGGAAGAATACGCCCATCACTGTCCCAGTTGCCGGTGATCCTGACAATAAAGAAGGGAAGGTATCCTGGACGCTCAAACCGACCATCGGGGGAGGTGGAATCCGCGTCCAAGACCTGATGATCCTTCACATCATACAGCAAAGCAAGTGGCAAATTCCCATCTATTTCGCTGTTACTGTTTCTCCAAGTAATAGAATTGGCCTGGAAAAATATCTTCAGATGGAGGGTCTCGCCTTTCGGCTAAGGTCTCATAGAGTCTCGGCAGTGAATTATGACCGGCTTGGCAAAAATCTCATGACTGTGGTGGAGGATACTACCTGGTCCACCGATTATGCACCCGGATACAAATATAGAAATTTGGATGATCCTGAAGTTTATCTTAATCCCAATATCCTGAAGTTGCTTCAAAATTACCGCTCTGCATTCATGCAACTAGGAATGGAAAAATATCAGAAGTTGCGTAATAAGCGTAAGGACAGTTTTACTACTGATGACGATTTGGAACGATTTAAATATGAAGCTTTAGAACCACTCAATTTAATGGCGGAGCTTATGCCAGAAGACGTAGTTCCCGTCAACAGCGAAGAAATGAAACTTCAGATGGGCCAGATTTACCACGACTCCGGAGATGTAGAGCGGGGGAAGGAGATACTCAAGCAGTTTCACAACTCCAACCGGCCGGACATTGTGGCTTTTTTACTTCAGACTTACACCGAAAACGGTTACGACAATGAAGCCGTTGATGTTCTGGAAAAGTGGACTTTGAAGTTCCCGGCAGATACAGCTGCCACTTCTCTTCTAAGGCAATATCGCTCGCGGAGCGAATTTCCTGACTCTTGATACCGGCGCAATGCCGTTAGTCTCAATTATTATTCCACACTACAACGGGATCGAGATCCTCTCTGAATGTCTTGATTCGCTGAAAGTCTCTACTTATCCCGAAATTGAAGTGCTTGTGGTGGATAATGGATCAACTGACGGTAGCGCCGATTGGGTGGCGGAGAATCATCCTGATGTTCATCTGATCAAGAATGCTTCCAATGAGGGATTTGCCGGAGGCTGTAACGGTGGTGCTCAAGCGGCCAAAGGTGAACTGCTGGTCTTTCTCAATAACGACACCATCCAGGAAGAGGGCTGGATTGAACCTCTGGTTGAAACGCTTCAGTCAGATCCAGATGTAGCGGCGGTACAGCCGAAAATTCTCAATTATTTTGAAACCGATCTTTTTGATTATGCAGGCGGCAGTGGCGGCGCCATGGATCTGCTCTGTTTTCCCTTTGCCAGGGGGCGGCTATTTCTGACTCAGGAAAAAGATATGGGCCAATACAATGATGAGGTTGATATTTTCTGGGCGTCAGGAACGGCCTTCATGGTACGCCGAAGTGATTTTGAGGCCGCGGGACAATTCGATGAATTGTTCTTTGCCCATCAGGAGGAAATCGACCTTCAGTGGCGGTTGCTTCTCATGGGGCGCCGCGTCATGGTCAATCCCAAGTCTGTGGTGTACCACAAAAATGCTGTCACACTGCCGGCCCAATCCCTTAAAAAACAGTATCTGAATCACCGCAATTCGATGCTTATGCTTCTGAGCAATTACTCTCTCCCGCTTATGCTCTATTTTCTTCCAATTCGCCTTGCCCTTGAGATTGTAGCCATTTTCTACTCTCTGGCCTTGGTCGATTTCCGCCACGTTTTCGGCATCTTCCAATCATTAGTCTGGATTCTGTTTCACCCCCACGTAATTCTAAAACGCCGTCGCCGCGTCAAATCACTCCGACAGCTGAAAGACAGAGAAGTGATCTCCCGTATGTATAAAGGGAGTGTCGTTCTGCAGTATTGGATTTTTAGGAAGCGGAATTACCGGGACTTGGTGTCGAGTCCCGACTGATACTTTTTCTTGTTGTCAGGATCCAGTTCTGACAACCTTTTCAGCATCTTTTTTTTTGATGAAACGCCGGTGGGTAGTTTGCTCAAATCCTCGGCATGACCGGTAAGAAATATTATTGAGTAGTGCTCACGGGGGAACTGAGTAAAAGTGCCCTCCAGATTTTTCATCATCTCTTTGAACGCCTCATCGGCGCTGTTCAGTTCCCCTTCGTCGATATAGGCCATGGCGTCGTAGAAATGGAATTTAGCCAGCCGCGTTTGGCGGTATTTTGTCATAAGATTTACCAGCTCCAGACGCTCACTCCATCCTCGGCGATACTGAGATGAGAGGCCTCGCAATGCGATCTCCCTTGCCCGCTCATAAAACCGCGTGCCGCCGAACTTTTCATAAGTGTCCGTTTCGCCTGCGATTACGAGGTAGCCGTAAAACTCCAGGGCACTGGCTAGAGGTTCAAAAATGACGGGTGAGAACACCACACTCTGTCCCATGGCGTATGGGAACTGAATAAGTTTGGCGAAGTAACGTTGATCAATACCTGTTGAAAAGAGGCATTGAGCAGAATAGAGCCGTTCACTTCCTTTATCGGCCACACCTTCGAAAATGATCTGAACATTCATTGGGACTTTCAGATCACTGAATTCTTCATCCCAAGGGGTAAGTTTAAAGAAGCTGGTGACTTCATTTGCCAGTGTCGAGGTAGTTCGGCGATCGTTCTCCTTCAATCGCTGAGCGTCCAATGTGACTTGAACATTGCCGAACTGTGCATTTGATAGAGAAACGAAAATCAGGGTTAAGACAAGGGATCGCATACTTACAGGTGGAAGTTATTGCGGGACGGAAGCAGCTTCAAGAGGAATCTTCAGTCGTCCGGGGATTTCTCTTCGGTAACCGTAAATTACCATAAAATGACTAATGTAACATCTCTGCTGGAACAGCACCTTGACGGCTATAATATTCTCACGGTGGTCATGGATCTGGCTGCAGCTACGGAGAGGGAGGTGTACGTTGTTGGTGGCTATGTCCGGGACGCCCTCATGCTGAGGCCTCTCACAGACATTGATCTCATGGTTGTGGGGGATGGTATCGCCTTTGCCAGAGACTTGGCATCAGTTCTCAAGGAAGGGAAGGTTGTTCCGTTTGATCAGTTTGGAACTGCCCAGATCCTTTTAAATAACGGCATAGTTGAGGTTGCCTCAGCCAGGAGCGAAGCTTACTCATCAGATTCGCGGAAGCCACAAGTTGAAGATGCAGACCTTGAAAAAGACCTCTCTCGGCGAGATTTCACTATCAATACCATGGCTGTTTCGCTGAACAAAGCAGACTTCGGTAAACTTCATGATCCCTACAACGGCGTAAGGGACCTCAACTCAGGTCTAATCAGGACGCCGCTGAATCCAGACACCACCTTTTCCGATGATCCGCTCAGAATGCTCAGGGCCGTCCGTTTTGCTTCACAGCTTGGATTTAAGGTTGATCCTTCCGTCACGGACAGCATCCAGCAGCAGGCGGATCGGATCGAAATTGTCTCAGCCGAACGAATTACCGCCGAGATATACAAGATTCTCGCCTCTCCACAACCTTCCGTCGGGCTTGACCTTTTGCAAAAGGTGGGTCTTATGGAAATTGTCCTTCCGGAGATTTCGGTTCTCTACGGTTTGGAACAGCCATCTGAATGGCATCACAAGGATATTTTTTATCACACGCTTCAGGTAGTGGATAACATTGCTGAGAAAACGGAAAAAACGGACCTTCGCTTTGCAGCGCTTATTCATGATATTGGCAAACCGAAGACCCGTCGCCTGGATAAAAAGAAAGGGTGGACATTCCATGGCCACGATGCAGTAGGGGCCAATATGGTGGATAAAATGGCGGAGCGGATGAAACTATCCAACCAAACTCGGGAGTTTCTCAAGAAGCTGACACTCTTACATCTTCGCCCCATCTCTCTGGCGAAAGAGGATGTTACTGACAGTGCCGTGCGGCGGCTGATGGTGACGGCGGGAGAAGAGGTAGATGATTTAATGACTCTGTGCCGGGCGGACATCACTTCTAAGAATCCGAACCTTGTGAAAAAGTACATGGCAAATTTTCAGAGAGTTGAAGCCTTTATGCAGGATGTTACGGAGAAAGATACTTATCGCAAATTCCAGTCTCCTGTTCGAGGCGACCAAATCATGAAAGAATGCGGTCTGCCTCCGGGCAAGACGGTGGGTAAGATTAAGCAAGCTATCGAAAATGCAATTCTGGATGGGGAAATCGAAAATGATTACAATGCTGCCTATGAATATTTTCTCAAAAAAAAAGAGAAATTTTCGGAATAGGAGAAGGTTAAATTCGCTATCTTTTCTGCCGGGCTGAAATTCCCTTGGCGGGGTTGTCTGGTTTGGACGAAAACTTTATGAAGGAACTTGTGGCCTGCCGACTCGTTACTTCCTTTGGTGCTTGAAAGGTTATTTAACTATTTTCCATTCTCGGGTATCATAATAGAAAAACTCCTTAAATCGATAGAGAATGTTTAATCGATTATCTCTTCTCCTCACTGTTGTATCGTTCTGTTTTGGTCAGGAGGTTTACACCCTCGATGACTGCATCCGCCTTGCGCTGGAAAATAACCGAAATCTGAGAGTAGCCCAACTCCAGGTTTCATCAGCCGAAGCCGATAAAAAGGGGTCCTTGGCTGTTATTTTGCCGAGGATAAGTGCTTCTACCGGGTCGTTCCAGCAGGGTTCTTATACCAATCTCCAGTTCGGTATACCTGTGCCGGAATCGGAATACCACTCCGGCTCTATTTCTCTAAGTCAGAATATCTTTGATGGCGGCAACTGGTGGAATCAGATAGCCCTCAGCAAGAACATTTATCAGCTAAGTGTGGAAAATGAACTAGCCACAAGAATTAGCACAGTTCTTGGCGTGAAACGGGCTTATTATGAACACTTGAAGAATATTGAACTGCTGGAAGTTGCCCGCCAGCAGGTTGAACTGTCTGAACAGCAGGTGGAAAGGGTCAGGCTGCAGTATGAGGTTGAAGCGGTGGCTAAAACGGATCTGTTAAAACAGCAGGTACTTCTAGGAGAAGTTCAAGTCCAGTTGCTTAATCAGGAAGCGATTCTGGAGAATTCGATCCGGGTGCTGGCAAACACTATGGGTATAAATGTTAATTCTAAATTTGACTTGTCGCAGGCTGACCAAAAAAGATCAACTCTGGAATCTCAGGATGAACTGTGGAAAATAGTGGCGGAACGCAACCAGGCCATCTTGTCCCGGCGGACGCAGATAACCGCATCGGACATTCGGGTGAAGATTGCCAGGGCGGGATACTTTCCCTCAATTTCTGCTTCACTGGGGTACAGCGGTTCATCAGACAAAATAGATCAGCTTTATTCAGATGTGGATAAACACTGGCGGCAGTCCTTGAGTCTTTCCATATCCTATCCTCTTTTTACTGGACTTCAGCGATCGAGCCAGTTGCAGCGGGCAAAGATAGACGCTGAGATCGCTAGGGAAGAATTCGATAGGCTGACCCGGGACCTGCGGGTTCAGTTTGGCAGTTATTACAGACAGTGGGAGAATATCAGAAGGTCGATTCCAATTTATACGGAAACAAAAGCATCGGCAGAGGAAGATCTTCGGCTGGTTCAGGAAATGTATAATCTGGGAGCCTCAACCATTCTTGATGTTTTAAACGCACAACTTTCGCTGGCACGGGCCAACAGTTCACTTGTTCGTGCTAGCTATGATGAACGAATTCTCAGGTCTGAGCTGAATGCTCTTGCCAGTAGATCATAACTAATGATGAGGTAACATGGAAAAAAAGAAAAAGAATAAAAAGAACAAAAAAAGAAATATAATTATCATTTCTGTTTTAGTCTTAATTGTAGCGGGCATTTCTCTCAAATTCGTTTTTTCATCCGGTGTTAAACCAGTGGAGGTAACGGTGGAAACGGTAGCAAAACGGGAAATTGTTCACAAAGTGACAGCGTCAGGCAAAATCCTACCAGAGAAGCAGGTGGAAATCAGCGCGAATATCAGCGCCCTAATCATGGAAATTTCAGTTGAAGAGGGTGATTCCGTCATGATGGGCCAGCACCTTATATCCCTTGATCGTATGCGATACGAGGCGGCTAGTGAGCAGGCTCATTCACGGCTGAAATCAGCCGAGGCGAATCTGGTAAAAAATACGGCAATGAGAGATAGGGCGGAAAAGCTCTTTTCTGAGCAACTGATTTCCAGCCAGGAGATTGAATCTTCTACGGCCAGTTTCCAACTTGCGGAAAGCGAGGTCGAGATGACAAGGGCGTCTTTAAAATCTGCCATGGATGATCTCTCGAAAACATCCCTGTTGGCACCCAGCAATGGTATCGTAACTGAGGTTAGGAAGGAGGAGGGTGAGATGGCTCTCGGCTCCATGTTTCAAGCTGATGTCATCATGAGTATTGCAGATCTTAGCAAAATGGAAGTGCACGTGGATGTGAACGAGAATGATGTGGTCTCCGTTGAGATTGGAGACATCTCAGAAATTGAGATTGATGCTTTCCAGGATACCTTGTTTTACGGTGTAGTGAAGGAAATAGCTCACATTGCCCAGACGGCTGGTTTGGGTACTCAAGAGCAAGTAACCAATTTCAAAGTGAAGGTTCGCATGATCGATGTGCCTGAAGGTATCCGCCCGGGTATGAGCGCCACTGCAAACATTGTTACCGATAAACGTGTAAATGTCTTGGCAATTCCTATACAGAGTCTTACTGTAAGGCCGGTCGGTTCTGAAAAACAGATGTCTCCTGATAAAGGTGTGTCTGATAACGAATCTGAAGAAAGGTCCAAGGCAAAAGTTCAGGAATTTGAGGAGTTAATTTTTATTCTGGCAGATGAGCCTGGAGGCGTTCTGCGAAATGGTGAGTTATCAAGACTGGAAGATTTAGATAAGATAAAATCTAAAGGTGACTCCAAGTATGTACATATAAGACCGGTAAAAGTGGGTATTTCCTCCGAAACTCATTATGAAGTTATTAGTGGATTGGAAGAGGGTGAAGAGATTGTTGTCGGCAGTTACCGTGCCATTAGTAAGGATCTAAGTCATAATAAAGCCGTCATCACAAGTAAGGATCGCGGGGAGAATAAAAAAGGGTTCAGGATTCAAATTGGCGGGTCTTCAAAATCGGAGAATTAACCATCCCTGACCTGATTTCGCTGACTGGTATTAAGCGTCACTATGACGTAGGCGGCGAAGTTGTTCGTGCGCTTGACGGAGTAGATCTAATCATCCGTCCAAATGAATATATTTCAATTATGGGTCCTTCCGGTTCAGGCAAGTCTACCCTTATGAATATGATTGGCTGTCTCGATACACCTACAAATGGCACTTACGAATTTGAGGGTGAATTGGTTCATGAAATGGATGACAATCAGCTGGCATCAATTAGGAACCGAAAAATCGGTTTTGTTTTTCAGACATTTAACCTACTTCCCAAAGCGACGGCCTTGAGAAACGTAGAGGTACCTCTTATTTATGCTAATATCTCCAGGGTGGATAGACTTGAGCAGGCGAAGGAATCATTAACTGCTGTGGGCTTGGGAGACCGAATGCATCACAAACCCAACGAACTTTCAGGTGGTCAGCGTCAGCGAGTGGCCATTGCTCGGGCATTGGTTAATAACCCGTCTATCATGCTGGCAGATGAACCGACAGGTAATCTCGATTCAAAAAGTGGTGTTGAAATAATGAAAATTTTCGATGAACTGCATGATAAAGGGAATACCATCATTGTGGTAACACATGAAGAATATATTGCTGATCATGCCGATAGAACTATCCATCTGTTTGATGGTAAGGTAAAGGAAGATTTTAGAAGTGAAAAAAAGGCTGAATCGGAGGCAGTTTTTTAGTTTTGTTTGGTCTCATCTGGGAAAATTTCCGTATTTCCCTTTCTTCTATACTTGCTAATAAATTTCGTTCTATTCTGTCTGTGTTAGGCATTGTTATCGGTGTTCTGTCAGTTACACTTATGGGTACCCTGATCTCAGGCCTTGATGCCACATTCGAAAAAAGCATGGCCAGTTTTCGTAGTAATGTCCTTTTTATAAGCAGGATGGATTGGTTTGGTGGTGACTTTGATTGGTGGGAGCTTCGTAACCGGCCTCGTATAAGAGCGGAATATGGTGAAAAACTAAGGATAAGATCCCAGTTTGTTGAAGCGGTTGCGCCTACATCAGATCGAGGTGGCAGAATTATTAGAAAAGACAGACAGATTGAGACCCGATTTTTTGGAACGACACCTGAATACCTGGCCACTAATGATGCTACTGAGATTGCCAGTGGCCGGTTTTTTACTGAAGGTGAAAACCGCTCAGGAAAACGTGTGGTTATAATTGGTGTCGGTATAGCTGAAGCCCTTTTTCAAGATGAAAATCCTTTAGATCAGCATGTGAAGATAGGTAATCACAAGTTTCGTGTTATCGGAGTCACTGGGGAAATGGGATCATTTATGGGCCTTTTCAGTCTCGATAACCAGGCCATAATTCCCTTAGGTACTTTTCAGAGGCTTTTCGCCCGTCGCGGATGGATGAGTATTCGGGTAAAACTGAATACATCAAATATTGATGAAGCCAAGGAGGAGATTCGGGGACATATGCGGGTAATCCGGGGGCTAAAACCGACCGAAGAAGACAATTTTGCTCTGCCACACTCCTCCACCTTTGAATCTCAATACCAAGCCATCAAACTTGCTATCGGCGGAACAGGTATATTTATCACCGCACTTTCGCTGATTGTAGGTGGGATTGGAATCATGAATATCATGTTTGTTTCTGTCAAGGAACGGACTCGGGAGATAGGTGTCCGAAAAGCACTGGGCGCAACTCAACGGACTATTTTATACCAGTTCCTTATGGAAGCAATTGTAATCTGTTTTTTGGGTGGTTTGCTTGGTTTGGGGATTGCTTTTGGACTTAGTAAAGTTATTAACCAATTTTTCCCCTCCGTCTTGCCTATTGGTCTGGCAATGGGAGCGATTTTTCTAAGTATCATTATAGGTGTCGTTTCTGGACTTGTACCCTCCTCTCGAGCTGCACGGCTAGACCCTATTGAGGCGTTGCGTTACGAATGAAAACCAAACGGTCTCACCTAAAAAATACACTTAAGGAAAGCTTTCGCATGGCTGTGGAAGCCATTCGGCAGAACAAGCTTCGTTCCATTCTTACACTTCTTGGAATCAGCATAGGCGTGTTTTCAGTCATTGGTGTAATGACAGCTATCCGGACATTGGAAGTTTCCATTGATTCGCAACTGGATATTTTTGGTACGAATACTTTTTCGGTAAACAAATGGCCAGCTATTATGGTTTCGGGTGGCCATGGCGGTAGAAAAAAATACAGGGAACGAAAAAACATCGATTTTTTTCAGTTTGAAGAATTAAAACGTCGTGCAACGTTCCCTCTAAGAGTAAGTGTGATTGATGGTACTGATGAACGAAATATTCGTTACAAGGATAAACAGTTAAAACGAACAGCGGAACTTCAAGGTGCCGATGAATGGGGATTACGTAGTCGCAATACATTCATACTTAGTGGTCGCAACTTCATGGAAGATGATGTTCGCTTTTTTAGGAATGTCACTATTCTAGGTCCGGATGTGGTAGATATATTATTTCCGTTTGAAGATCCTATTGGAAAGAAAATTCAAATCAAGGGTCTTGACTACACTGTAGTCGGTATTACAGAATGGAAGGGGCAGGCATTTGGACAAAGTCAGGATAATTATGTCCTGATCCCTATCAGTGTTTATCTCCAACGGTTTTCTAATAGATGGACTTCATTGAGAATCACTGTAGAAGCCGTATCAGCAGGTATGTATGATAAAACGTTAGATGAAGTGATCGGATTAATGAGAACAATTCGAAAAGTTCCCCCTGAAGATGAGAATGATTTTGAGATTATCTCCAATGAAGAATTGGCTAAAGTGTTGGCAGGTTTTACGGGGGGAATAAAACTGTTTGCCGGTGCGGTCAGCGTTATTGCTCTTTTTGTAGCAGGTATTGGCATTATGAATATTATGCTCGTGTCGGTCTCTGAAAGAATCAAAGAGATCGGAATTCGCAAAGCTATAGGTGCAAATCGAAATGATATTCTAACGCAATTTCTAATGGAAGCCATCTTCTTGAGTCAGTTCGGCGGTGTTGTTGGTGTTATCCTGGGTATTCTGGGAGGTAACCTGGTGGCTGTTTTTCTCAATGTTTCATCAGTAATTCCCTTTGACTGGGCGTTCTACGGTATGGCTATCTGTTCCTTGGTGGGCATCAGTTTCGGTATTTACCCTGCTTGGAGGGCGGCAAATTTGGACCCTATCGAATCCCTCCGCTACGAATAACAGGACTCCCCGGCGGGAAAACTTTCAACCTTCTTTTCCAAGTTTCCCTTTCCCTTGATTGCAGAGAAGAGTACAGCTAAATTTTTACTGGCACGGTAATTGTATAAAGAACAAAAAGTGACTAAAAACCAGACGGTTGACCGTGATGAAGTTCTCAAAATCGCGGCTTTGGCTAAACTCCATCTCTCTGAGGAAGAGGTTTCATTGTATACAGATCAGATGAATGAGATCCTTGAATATATGAAACAGCTGGGTGAGCTCGACACCAAGGATGTGGAGCCTCTCAGCCATGTTCTTGATCAGATCAATATGACCCGCCCTGATGAGGAAAAAGCTTCTCTCAGCCGTGAAGAGGCACTCCGGAATGCCCCTGAGACCGACGGTGAGTATTTTGTCGTGCCGAATGTAATCGAAAAATCATAATGTCAAATGCCAGAGCTATTGAATGTGTCGGGGTGATTCCGGCGAGGTATCACTCTACGCGTTTCCCAGGTAAAGTTCTTGAATTGATTGATGGCTTACCTATGGTGGCGCATGTTTACAAACAGGCAACGGCTTCACAACTTGATAAGGTTATTGTATCAACTGATCATCCTGCTGTTCAAAAGGCAATGGAGGATTTAAATATACATGTCATGATGACAGCCGAGAACCACCGCTCCGGCACTGATAGAGTGGCTGAAGTTGCTGAATCTGTCAGCGGTGATATTTTTATCAATATTCAGGGAGACGAGCCTTACATAGAGCCGGAGATCATTAATCTTCTTATGGAACAATTTCAGACAGAACCGACAACACCCATGGCTACTGTTGCTTCTACAAATCTGTCTGATGAGGATTGGAATGACCCTAATATTGTTAAAGTCCAAGTTGGAGAAGACAGAAATGCGGTCGGTTTTTTCAGGGTGCCCGCCAGCCAGATGCCTGGGGATTATTGCTACAAACATCTGGGCATTTACGGATTCAAAAGAGATTTTCTGATCGAGTTTGCCGGAATGGCTCGATCCGCTAACGAGAAATCTCTGGACCTTGAGCAGATGAGAGCTTTGGATAACGGGATACCCATTTCGGTGGTAATTACCGATCTTGACTCTGTGGGGATAAACAGACCGGAAGACCTTGAAAAATTGAAGGAGACTGAGATCATTGCCTAAAAGACCAACGAAATACATTTTTGTATTGGGTGGTGTCATTTCCGGACTTGGCAAAGGAATTACCTCCGCATCCATCGGCTATCTGTTGAAGAGCAAAGGTCTATCTGTCACCATTATGAAGCTGGATCCTTACCTCAACGTAGATCCCGGTACCATGAACCCCTATCAGCACGGCGAAGTGTTTGTTCTGGATGACGGTTCTGAAACGGATCTTGATCTGGGGCACTACGAGCGGTTCATCGATGTGGATATGAGCAAGAACAACAACGCCACCACGGGCCAGGTGTATGAGGCTGTTCTGAAAAGGGAGCGTCTTGGAGATTACCTAGGTCAAACGATTCAGGTTATTCCACATATCACGGATGAGATTAAACGACGCGTGTACGAAATGAATAAACCGAGACGGTTTGATGCAGTTATAGCCGAAGTTGGGGGTACGGTCGGTGACATTGAAAGTTTACCATTCCTGGAGACCATTCGACAGATCCGCTTGGAAAAGGGACGGGAGAATGTATTTATTGCCCTTGTGACCCTTTTGCCGTTCGTGGAAGCCAGTGAAGAGTTAAAGACAAAACCGACACAACACAGTGTAATGAAATTGAGAGAGATCGGTCTTGAGCCCGACCTGATTCTTTGCCGGTCATCTTTTCCAGTCCCTAAATCTGTGAAAGAGAAGATTTCACTCTTTTGCAGTGTGCCAACCTCGCATGTTGTTGAAGCGAGAGATGTGAAAAGCATTTATGAGATCCCTCTTGTTTTCCATGAGCAGAAAGTTGGTCAACTTGTTGCCCAACAGCTGGGCCTTGATGGCGCGAATCCTAACATTGCCAAATTGGAAGCGTTCGTGGATCGATTCAAGAATCCTAGTCACGAGGTCACCATTGCTCTCTGTGGGAAATACACAGAACTCCCCGATGCGTACAAGAGCGTGCTAGAGGCGTTCGTCCATGCCGGTGTGGAAAATGACGCCCGTGTTTCTATTAAATGGATCAACTCAGAGGAACTTGTCTCAGATGAAAAGTGTAATAAACAGTTCGCTGGTGTTGATGGCATATTGGTACTGCCAGGTTTCGGTGATCGTGGTACCGAAGGAAAGATTCTCGCAGGAAAGTATGCGAGGGAAAAAAAGGTCCCTTATCTAGGGATCTGTCTCGGATTGCAAACAGCTGTCATCGAATTCGCCCGCCATGTCTGTGGCTTGAAAAAGGCTACCAGTACCGAATTCAAAAAGCGAGCCAGTGAACCTGTCATAGATCTCATGGACGGGCAGAAAAAAGTAAAACGTAAAGGTGCTACTATGCGTCTTGGTGCTTACGCTTGTGAAGTTAAATCAGGAACAAAAACCTATAAGGCTTATCGGAAGAAAATGGTCTCAGAGCGGCATCGCCATCGCTACGAAGTAAATAACAAATTCCGGAAAGTGCTGGAGAAGCATGGCATGATCTTAAGTGGCATAAACCCAGACCTGAATCTTGTAGAAATCATTGAATTACCCAATCATCCTTGGTTTGTGGCGAGTCAATTCCATCCCGAGTTAAAAAGCCGCGTAAACCGTGCCCACCCTCTATTTCGAGATTTTGTAAAAGCAGCTGTAACCCACAACAACTCACAATGACCATAACTGTTGACAGCGTCGTTTTCGGTGCCGATTCCATGCCTGTCATCGCTGGTCCCTGTGTCATAGAATCGCGCGACCACAGCCTGAAAATGGCTGCTGCATTAAATGAGATTTTTTCCAAACTCGCCGTACCGTTTATTTTCAAGTCATCTTTCGACAAAGCGAACCGAACCGCCGGCGATTCATTCCGAGGGCCCGGTTTGGATGAGGGATTACAGATTCTCGCTGAAGTCAGAAGTGAGACAGGTGTCCCCGTTTTGACAGATATTCATGCTCCTGACCAGGCGCAACCTGTGAGCGAAGTGGCGGATGTGATCCAGATCCCGGCATTTCTTTGCCGGCAGACGGACCTGCTGGTGGCGGCCGCCGAAACCGGTAAATGCATCAATGTAAAAAAAGGGCAGTTTGTGGCACCGGGAGATGTGGGTGCTATAACTGAAAAAATAGAAAATGCCGGGAATAGTCAGATATTGCTCACAGAGCGTGGTGTTTCTTTCGGCTACAACAATCTCGTATCCGACATGCGTTCAATTGAAATGATGAAAAAAACTGGTTATCCGGTTGTTTTTGATGCAACTCACAGTGCCCAGCATCCCAGTGCAGCGGGGAACCGCTCGGGAGGGGATCGTGAGATGATCCCGCTTTTGGCTCGGGCTGCAGTAGCCGCTGGTTGTGACGCTCTTTTCATGGAAATCCATGATGATGTTGATGGTGCAAAAAGCGATGCTGCCACCCAGTGGCCTCTTGAAAGAACGGAAGAATTGATCTCCTCACTGGCTCGAATTAGGGAGGTAGTTGCTTCTTGATATGAGCAAAACCGTTGAACAGCGTCTGCGAAAGATCAAGCTCCTCATCGCCGATGTGGACGGCGTATTGACGGACGGCTCCATCTATCTGGGGAACGACGGTGTCGAGTTTAAACGATTCAGTGTCCTTGACGGGGCCGCTGTGGCCTTTGCGCGAGCTGCGGGGTTGAAACTTGCTGTCATCTCGGGGCGTTACTCTCCTGCCACAGAATCGAGAATGAAAGAATTGGGAATTGATGAAGACTGTTACCAGGGAAAACTAAACAAATTGAGAATTTATGAGGAGCTCTGCCATAAGTATGACCTCAAGGATGATGAGGTAGCTTACATTGGCGATGATCTTATCGATGCGGATGTTATGGAGAAAGTAGGCATGGCAATAGCTGTTCGCAACGCACACCCTTTTATCAAAGAGATCGCTCACCACTGTACGGAAACTGTTGGCGGAGAGGGAGCATTTCGCGAGGCGGTGGAACTGATCCTGAAGGGTCAGGGCCTCTACGAAAAAACACTCAAAACCATCAAGGACAGAATTGCATCAAAACATGAGTAAGAACAAACAGAACATCGATATCGGCCGGAATGTCGTCCAGATCGAATCGGAGGCACTTACGTTGCTGGCAAAAAGGATCGGAGAAGACTTCGACAAAGCGGTGGAACTGGTCTTTGATAGAAGTGGTCGGGTTGTGGTTACTGGCATGGGTAAGTCGGGTCTTATTTCACAGAAGATTGCATCCACATTCGCCAGCACCGGCACGCCCGCACAGTTCATCCATCCCAGTGAAGCTGTCCACGGTGACATCGGTATGGTGACTTCACAGGATACAGCTCTTGCCGTATCAAACAGTGGTGAGACTTATGAAATTATCCAGCTCCTACCAATCTTTGCACGACTGAACGTGCCTGTTATTGCACTTGTGGGGCGAACCGATTCTACCATAGGCAATAAAGCGGATATCGCTTTGGATGTGAGTGTTGAGAGAGAAGCGTGTACACTGGAACTTGCACCCACTGCCAGTACCACAGCAACGCTGGCCATGGGAGATGCCTTGGCCATTGCACTCCTCGAAAAGCGTGGGTTCAAAACTGAGGATTTTGCACAACTCCATCCCGCCGGCTCTCTTGGGAAAAAGCTCCTCCTCACTGTCCAGGAAATCATGCATTCTGGTGATGATCTTCCCATCGTCACAGATTCCACTGACGTAAAGTCCACGCTCCTCACCATTAGTGAAAAACGCCTCGGCGTCGCTGTTGTATTAAATGATGAAGGTCAGCTGTGCGGAATTATCACTGATGGTGACATTCGCCGGGCTTTTGAAAAAGACAGCGACTTGTTTAATAAAACAGCAGAATCACTGGTGCTGTCTGAAGAGCCAAGATGGGTATCAGCCGATACACTTGCCATCAACGCACTGAAAATCATGGAAAAGCATGCAATTACTTCTCTGCTTGTCTATGAGTCTGAAAAAAAGGATTTGGCTCCTAACGGCTTGGTTCATATTCATGATATTTTAAAAGCAGGAGTAATGTGAAGATCATAGTTCCGTTGGTTCTGATGGCATCTCTTTCAGGTTGCGGAGGATCCGACAGTGATGCTTCACTGGGAAGCAAGGATGATTTTGTTGATCAGGAGAGTTGGAACCCTACTATCATTCTTACGCGTGAAGCTAAAAAACGAGCGGTTGTCAAATCAGGACATATGGCGAAATATGCCGAAAAAAAAGAAGTGATTTTGGAAGGAAATGTAGATGCTGATTTTTTCTCCATCGAGGAAGAGCATATGTCCAATCTGAAATCAGAACGGGCCTTTGTCTATGAGAAAACTGATAATCTCCTTGCCATCGGAAACGTTGTGGTGGTCTCAGACAGCGGTGTAACACTTTTCACAGATTCCCTTTACTGGGACAATAAGCTGGAAAAGATCACATCAAATGATACTGTTATGCTGACCACTGAGACAAATGACACGCTTTACGGCGTCGGCTTTGAATCGGATGTGGACCTCAATCACTGGAAGATTTTAAAACCGTGGGGGGTTACGGGACGGGAGAAATGAGTTCGCAGTCAAATAGTGTCATTCTTAGAACTGAAGATCTCATAAAGAATTACGGGAAGAGAACGGTCTTAAAGGACGTCTGTCTGGAGTTGAAAAAAGGCGAGATTGTAGGCCTCCTTGGGCCTAACGGCGCCGGCAAAACAACCTCATTTTATATGATTACCGGGATGATAAGGCCAACAGGCGGCTCGGTCTACTTGGGAGATGATGAAATTACCGACCTCCCCATGTATCAGAGATCGCGAAGAGGTATCGGTTATCTTTCTCAGGAACCTTCCATCTTTACGAAATTATCTGTGGAGGACAACATTCGTCTCGTACTGGAGTTGACCAATTTTTCCAAGAGCGAACGAGAAGAACGGCTGGAGACTTTACTCAATGATTTGTCCATAACTGAGATCAGAAAAAACAAAGGGTACCAGCTTTCAGGTGGAGAGCGCCGCCGAACTGAAATATGCCGAGCTTTGGTCATTGATCCTGATTTTATTTTGCTCGATGAGCCTTTTGCCGGCATTGATCCCATTGCCGTAGAAGATATCCAGAATATTATTCAAAGCCTCAGTGATCGCAATATCGGAGTACTTATAACAGATCATAATGTTCGGGAGACGCTTTCTATTACTGATAGGGCATATCTTCTGTATGATGGTCAGATCCTTAAATCGGGGACTTCTGAATTTCTGGCCAACGATGAAGAAACACGTAAACTTTACCTTGGCTCAAGATTTACACTGAACTGATGTCGAAACTGTCACAAACTCTGGAACAACGTCAAAAGCTGTCGCCTCAGCAGATACTTCAGACGGTCCTTTTGCAGATGAATAGTGTTGATCTTGAAGAGAGAATTTATAAGGAGCTGGAGGAGAATCCGGCCTTGGAGATCAGTGATCCTGAACAGACTGAATCAGATTCTGAATCAGAAGAGTCCAAAGAGGATGTAGACTGGGACGAAATTCTGAATTCTGAAGATGAGGAGAGGACAGAGGGACCGTACGACAGGTCTAAGAAAGAGAGGGAAGTGCCCATCATGGAGGTGCTAACGCCGGTGGAAAGGTTGCTGGAGCATATCGACCTGCTGGATATCTCCTCTACCGACCGTGCCATTGCGAAGTCTATCATCTGGAACATTGATGAGCAGGGCTATTTGGGCACCGAAATTGACCTTATCGCAGACAGGCTTGACGCCGAGGTGAGCGATGTGAAACAGATGCTCCGGATTGTCCAGCGGATGGAGCCACCGGGGATTGCTGCCCGTGATCTTCAGGAGTGTCTGGCTGTCCAGCTCGAGTTGAGCGGGGATAATGATTTAGCGTACAAAATTATTACGGAAAAGTTTGAAGATTTTGCCAACCGCCGATTCGAGCGGCTGAAGGAGGAGCTGACCTGTAACCGGGATGAACTCCAAGAAGCATTTGATGTCATTTCCCGGCTCAATCCCAAGCCCGGCGAAGGGTCGCCAACTTCAGATGCCGACTACATTCTTCCTGATCTGCTTGTGGAGGAAGTGGACGGCAAACTTCTGGTATCTGTGAATGATGGTAATCTTCCTGATATTCGCCTTTCTTCTTTGTATGGGAACCTCTTGAAGGCAAAAAACGGGAACAGTAGTGATGTGAAAATTTTTTTGAAGAAGAAAGTAGAGTCAGCAAAGTGGTTTGTTCTAGCCGTTCAGCAAAGGCAACTAACCATGATAAAAGTGATGAATGCCATCATTAATAGGCAAGATGCCTTTTTCAGCGGAGATACTTCAACCCTCCGTCCCATGATCTTGAAAAATATTGCCGATGCAATTGAGATGGATATCTCCACCGTCAGCCGTGTGACACGAGGGAAATATGTTCAGACACCGTGGGGAGTTTTTGAACTGAAACACTTCTTTTCCGAAGGGATGACAACTGAGAGTGGTGAAGAAGTTTCTACTAAACTGGTAAAGGATGTGCTCAAGAAAATTATCGATAGCGAAAACAAAGGACATCCGAACTCTGATGACAAATTAGCAGAGATGATGAAGGAAAAGGGATATCTCATCGCAAGACGAACAGTTGCGAAGTATCGTGAAAAGTTAAAGATTCCAGTGGCCCGTTTGAGGCGGGCTTTACCGTAATTAAACCATAAAGGAGAACTGAAAGATGGCAAGAAAGATAATGGTGGGTGATCAAGAGATCACAATACCAACGTTCAACATTGGTGGACTTGCAATCCTGCTATTAGTCGTAGGTGCCTGGTTTGTCTTGAGCGCCTTTTTTATAGTGGGCCCAGATGAAGAAGGCGTCGTCCGCCGTTTCGGCAAATGGGTGAGGACAGAGCCCAGCGGTCTTCACTTCAAATTCCCTTATCCCATTGAAAAAGTTGACCTGCCCAAAGTGACGCAGGTACAACAGATTTCTGTCGGCAGAATTCTCAAGGAAGCGAAAATGCTGACAGGGGATGAAAATATCCTCCTTGTAGAGGTGAGAGTTCAGTACAAGATCAAGGATGCGGCCCAGTATCTGTTCAATGTCCGAAACGTAGAAGAGCTCATCAAGGATGCTACTGAATCAGCTTTGCGGCAAACCATAGGATCTCACCCCATCGATGACCCTCTCACTGAAAAGAAGGCAGAGATCATGGATGAGATTCAGTTGTTGCTGCAACAAATGCTGGATGATTACAAATGCGGCATTGATATTCGGCAGGTTCAGCTTCAGGATGTAAATCCTCCCCAGGAAGTGGATTTTGCTTTTAAGGATGTTCAGAGCGCCAAGGAGGAGAAAGAGCAGCTCATTAACCAGGCCCTTGGTTATCAGAATGACCTTATCCCGAAAGCTCGGGGTGAAGCGGTGACAATGATCCGAGAGGCGGAAGGTTACAGGGAAGAGCGTGTCAAAAGAGCGGAAGGTGATGCGTCAAGATTCCTTTCTGTTCTTGCTGAATACCGCAAAGCGAAAAATGTGACGGAAAAAAGGCTTTATCTCGAAACCATGGAGCAAATTCTTCCGGGTATTGATAAAGTTATCCTCGACGAAGAGGCTGGGAATCTATTAAATATATTGCCATTGGGAAATCTTGGTGGTGTAATGAAAACGGGGGTGAAAAAATGAGAATTACAGGATTAATTGTTCTGGTGGTGGCAGCTGTTACTCTTTTTATCACAGCTTACACAATTGATGAAACTGAGCAGGCCATTATTATTGAATTTGGCCGACCGGTCGATAAACCTGTGATCGAAGCAGGATTGCATTTCAAAATGCCATGGCGGCAGTTGGTTAAGTTCGACAACCGGATTTTGGAATACGATGTAGAGCCGAAAGCCATTCTCTCCCTTGATAAAAAGCGGCTTGAGGTAGACAACTACGCCCGGTGGCGCATTGGCGATCCACTGATGTTCTACAAAGCTGTGAGAACGATCAACGGTGGTCTGAACAGAATTGATCCCATCGTCTACTCTGAACTGAGGGTGGAACTGGGCAAACACAACCTGACGGAGATCGTTGACAAGCGGCGCGAAAAAATCATGGAAATTGTTACAGTAGAAACCCGGAAAAAACTAGTGGAATACGGGATCGACATTCATGATGTCCGGATCAAGCGAGCGGACCTTTCTAAGGAGAATGAGAGAGCTGTTTTCGATCGGATGATCGCCGAACGGGAACGACAGGCGAAACAGTACAGGTCGGAAGGTGAGGAAGAAGCCCTAAAAATCCGTGCCGAGACAGACAAGGAAAAAACCATTATTCTTGCTGAGGCCTATAAACAGTCGCAAGAAATTAAAGGTGAAGGGGATGCTAGTGCGGTGGAAATCTACGCTAGCGCATTTAAGTCAGACCCCCAATTCTACACGTTTGTCCGGACATTGGAGGCATACCAGAAAGTGATCGATGATAGGACAACACTCATCCTTTCCACCAATTCGGAACTCCTGGATTTAATGAAAGGGAAGAAGTGACCGTACGATCCACTACAATCCTGGGCGTAAGGCTGAAGAACGGTGCCGCCATGGGAGGAGACGGTCAAATCACCTTTGGTGACATGGCTCTTAAACAGAAGGCTGTAAAAGTGAGAAAGTTCGAAGGGGACAAGAAACTGATTCTCGGTGGTTTTGCGGGTGCTGCGGCTGACGCCCTCACGCTCTTTGGTAAATTTGAAGAAAAGCTGGAAGAGTACAACTGGCAGCTTCAGAGAGCAGTGGTGGAACTGGCAAAAGAGTGGCGCACGGACAAGTACCTCCGCCACCTGGATGCACTACTTTCTCTTATGGACAAGGAACACAGTTACCTTGTTTCAGGTGATGGGAACATTATTGAACCGGACGGCTCTGTTATCTCTATCGGATCAGGAGCTGGGTATGCACAGGCCGCTGCTCAGGCGCTGCTCAGTTGTAAGATCAATTCCCCCAAAGAGATTGTGAAGCGGAGCCTTGAAATAGCCGCAGATATCTGCATTTATACAAATCATCACATTACTGTGATGGAACTGAAGTGAAGGATCTAACGCCAAAAGAGATCGTTTCTGAGCTCGACAAGTATATTGTCGGGCAGGAGAATGCTAAAAAATCTGTGGCTATTGCTCTAAGAAACCGTTGGCGTCGCCAGCAGCTTTCTGAAGATATGCGGGAAGAGGTTGTTCCGAACAATATTATTCTCATAGGCACCACAGGCGTAGGAAAAACGGAAATCGCCAGGCGGCTTGCAAACCTTGCTGACGCACCATTCATTAAGGTTGAAGCATCCAAGTTTACGGAAGTGGGCTATGTTGGCCGTGATGTAGAATCCATTGTCCGGGACCTCATGGATATTGCTGTCTCCATGGTGCAGTCTGAGATGAAAAAAACTGTTACTAAAGAGGCGGAGAACCTTGCCAATGAGCGATTATTGGATCTTCTATTTCCCATCAACGGTGCCGCAAGTCAAAAGGGTGACAATCCGGAGGTTCTAGAGCGGCAGCTACGAACAAGGGATAAACTGCGAAATAAATTGATGGCGGGAAAATTTGAAGATAAAGTGGTGGAAATCAACATTTCTAATGAAGGAATGCCCATGATGCAGATTTTTGGCTCTGTTGGACTAGAGGAGATGGGGATGAATCTCCAGGAAATGCTTGGCAGTTCCATTCCACAAAAGAGAAAACAGAGACGCACCACTGTATCGGAAGCTAGGAGGATATTGGCTCAGGAGGAGCTATCAAAACTCATTGATCATGATGAGGCGATTCGGGAAGCGAGGTCAAGAGTGGAAAATTCGGGAATAGTTTTTCTTGATGAAATTGATAAGGTTGTTGGCGGTAATGCTGGTTCAGGCCCTGATGTTTCAAGGGAAGGGGTCCAGCGCGATATTCTTCCTATCATTGAGGGAAGTAATGTTAATACAAAGTATGGGGTTGTTCGGACGGATCATGTTCTTTTCATAGCTGCCGGGGCTTTCCACGCCTCAAAACCGTCCGATATGATTCCGGAACTTCAAGGCCGTTTTCCCATCCGCGTTGAAATGGACAACCTAAATTCAGAAGATTTTGTAAAGATACTGACTCACCCCCAAAACGCACTCATTAAGCAGTACTGTGCTCTTTTGGAGACGGAAGGGGTAAAATTGACATTCACCAAGGGAGCTATTGATGCCATCGCCAGAATCGCCACAGAGGTGAACGATTCAACGGAAAACATTGGTGCAAGGCGCTTACATACCATTATGACCACTCTCCTGGAGGACATCTTGTTTGAAAAATCGGAAGTTGCGTCGGAGTCTGTCTCGATCACGAAAGAGATGGTCGTGGGTCGACTGTCGGAGATTGTGCAGAATCAGGACCTCAGTAGGTATATTCTCTAATCCAAATTAAAGAGATCGTTGAATAAGGATTTTCTGCACATTACAGATTTCTTAACGGAAGAGATTCGCGCAATTTTTGATCTTTCCGCCCGCTTGAAAAAGGAGACTCACAAAGGGAAGCCTCACCATCTTCTCAAGGGTAAAACGCTGGCCATGATCTTTCAGAAACCGTCGACCCGGACCCGCGTCTCATTCGAGACCGGCATGTGCCATCTCGGCGGACATGCGCTTTTTTTAGGACCGGCTGATGTGGGACTAGGGAAACGTGAAGCGGTGAAGGATCTGGCTAAGCTTTTCTCCCGCTATAACGATCTGATCATGGCACGTGTTTTCGATCATGAGCATGTTATCCAACTGGCTGAGCATGCCACTGTACCGGTCATTAACGGTCTAACGGACTACAATCATCCATGCCAAGTCATGGCTGACATTTTTACTGTGCTAGAACACCGGGGTCATCTGGATGATCTGAAGATTTCATTCATCGGAGATGGGAATAATGTTTTTCACTCATGGCTTTTTCTCGCTCAGCGACTGCCTATGCAGTTGGGGCTGGCGTGTCCGGAAGGGTATGACCCTAACCAGGAACTGGTTGAAAAGACGCGTTCAACCGGCTTGAGTGAAATTGTTATCTCCCACGACCCTTTTGAGATTGTATCAGGTTCTGATGTTATCTATACAGACGTCTGGACGAGTATGGGGCAGGAAGAAGAAACGGAAGAAAGGGCGAAAATATTCCAGCCGTTCCAAGTCAATTCAGAACTGATGGAGGCTGCTGGTGAAAAGGCCTACTTTCTCCATTGTCTTCCAGCACATCGAGGCGATGAGGTGACGGATGATGTGATCGATAGCCCTCAATCCATTGTATTTGATGAAGCTGAGAACAGGATGCATGTCCAGAAAGCGATCATGGTCACACTCATGGGGGCAACATAGCCCCAAGTCTTAAGGCTTGCCGCACTTTCCGGTATTTATTCACCGGTCTATTCTTTTTTCTCCTAACACCTCTATCTGCGCAGAACTTCACCAAGGATCAGTTTAACGCGCGTGTGAAAGATGCCCTTGCCGCTGTAAAAGAAACGGAAAGTTCTTTCAAAAGTATTGAGAGAGCTATAAAAAAACAGTTTCCGACAGGTTCACAAAATTCGCCTATTTATCTTTATCTAAAAAAGCAATACACATCTTATAGCGATATTGTAAAAAGGACTAATACAGCTGAGCCTTTATTCAAAAAAAATGGTGCTGCTTACGAAAAAATGTTTGGTGGTGTCTTCAAAAGAAAAGATAATATCACGACTGGAGATGATGAGTTTGCTGAGGCGAAACGCCTTGCCAATGAATTAGAGGCAATTCTGACTTCGGTCCAGGAAGATTTTGCCAAAGTGCCTTCTTTGGATCAATTCCTGCGGGATATTCTAGAGCGATCTGAAAAGGTTGCTGAGCTTCAAAAAGAGTTGGGAAAACAGGTGTCATCATTTTCCCGCGGAGTAGAACGTCACCGGAAGTCAACTCAAGCAGTTGAATCAGAGTTTAAAGATGTTTCAATTTGGCTAATAAAATACCCGTTTTCCAAAGAAGGAGACAAGATTCGAGAACAGCTTTTATCAATGCAATCAGAGTACACTGGTAATCAAACGACTCTAGAGAATATTCACAAGCAGATCAGACATTTCCTTTCCGGTGCTGCCAGCCCTGGTGAGGAAGGGACGGTTTGGGAATCCATTGATGCAATCAACGATGAGCGTGTGAAACTTCTTTCAAGTCTCGAGGCATCACCGGCTACTCTCGAAGCTCAGCGGGAAAAGCTGGAGCAGATGAGCCGTGGCATGGATGATTTCAGAAAAGAGGTGGCAGACGCTAGGGATGATTTAGATAAGAAACTCCGTTCTTTTACTAAAGAAGTTAAGAAAAATCATCAGGCAGCGGAAAAAATTGAGGCTCAGTTTTTAGATGTGTCTGCGGGGATTGAAACCTACCCAATTTTTACAGGGGGTGATTTGGTTAGAAAACAACTGATGTCCATGCAAGATGAGTACAATAGCTATCAGGATTCTCTTCAGGCGACTCTCGCACATTTTGATCAATTTCTGGCAGGAAAAACAGAGCCGGAAGAAGGACAAACCGCCCGTCAAACTCTTGATGATATCCAAAATAGGCAGACAAAACTTGAAACACGACTTGAAGCAAAACCTGAAGTTCTTGAACAACAGCGAGGGAAACTGGGTGATTTAAACAAACTTATTGCTGAGTTCAAGGATGTGCTTGAAGATATGGATAATGGCATCGCCTCTCTCGATGCCAGTATCCGGGAAGAGGAGGTGGGACTTACTGAAGATAGCCTCCGTTATGCTTCGCTTATGGCCCGCATACCTGCCGGTTTTACTGATGTTAACTCACCTTACCTTGAGTTAACGTCGTCATTTTCTGATATTGCTTTAAAATTGGATGCTTCGAGAAAGGCGTTGATTGACCTCAGGACAGCTCGGGTAGACCTCATCAGTCACGTCGCCACCATGGACGGTATCAAGACGAATGCTGTGAAATATGACCGTTTTAAACAACTCCAGAAAGACTTTGCCGAGGCGAACAAAACGGGCGTAAAACGTTTGAAAGAGCTGGATGATGCTATCGAAGCGTACCGCCAGGTAATCCTCGATAATTTCTTGAACACGCCTGAATACTGGGCTCTTCTTTATGAAGTGGAGTTTAAATCTTCCCGAAAGGGTGATGTCTTGGCTGAGAACTACGGTTTTCTTTTGGACATGAACAGGTTTACAGCTGAGAAGTATCACGGCCACCTGGTTTCAGATTTTCAACTTAAGCTCGTTAAGAAAGGGAAAGTAAATCCCGCATTTGAGTTTACTTTTTCAGGGGAGTACAATTTTCCCATTGAGGGATTCAAAATTGTCAGTTCCGCTGGAACTGTTCTGATGGAATGTGTGAGAGATAGTGTTCCATCGAAAAGTGAGGACTTTAAAGATGAAGGTTTGGTGAGTTTTGAATGGAATGTTTCCGTTCCTGTCCCTACCCTTGCCCAGATCGTAGATGATCCTGATCACTCATTCAGGATACTGTTCGTCACCATCGGCAATAGGGTGAACCTAACCGGTTACACTACAAAAGTATACAGGGAATACAGAATCCCACAGGTAAGACTCGATAATTGGATGAAAATGGCTGGGCTTACTGAGCCCGTTTCCTAAATCTATTCCTTGGCTTTATAATCTCGCCAAGTCACCTCATTGGTGCGGTAGGATATCCTGGTACTTTTCTGTTTTTCCACCACAACGCGGTATGTCCCCATCTGTCCCGGTTCCAGCGATGCATCGCTGATCACGCCTGTGGTGAACTTGGTGGTGGCACCGTCGACCATGGCTCCGCCAACACCTAAGGGATCTGTTGTGGAGGCCCAGAGAAAAAATGTAACTTTCACAAAATCTGCCCGTTTTTTTCCGATGTTTCTTACCCTTCCCAAGAATTCTTCGCGGTTGGGATACTCTATTTTTTCATAATCACCGACAAATTCCACTTTCGGACCAGGAAAATATTGCTCATCGTATTTAAGGATGTAATCCTGATCTATCACCAGTTTACCCAGGGTTGTTTCCATAACAATCACATCCAGGTTTTCAGCAAATTTGTATCCAACAATGACAGTGCCGTTTTTTAAAGTAATTTTGTGTCGTAATACTGGAAGCTTCAAAATGTTCAGGACATCTTCGTCAAGTTCAGGGAGCCCTTTTTCAGCAAACTCGTAATAGCGGACCACACCTTTTAAAGAATCGATCTGGGTGCGAAAAAATGACATGCTTGTACCCAAGGAAAAGAAAAGTGAGTCTGATTCATTTTTTTGGCTTGTGATGCTGTCAACGATACTTACTGAAAGATTTCCAATCTGATCCTTCAATGCCGCATCCGTCTGTCGAATGACCGTGCCCATAGAATCAGCGACTTGTGTCTGTCTGGTCCGTGTTGTATCAATTCTGGCACTCAGTTGATCTATACGTGATTTGCTTTCTTCCAGATCGGTGGTGAGTTTTTTCTCCCGATCAAGAAAAGAAACCATTTCCTGTTTGGCCGTACCGTAATCGGCGACTGTCTGCCTCAACTCTTCCATCTCTTTCGTCATTTCCTCTACGCTTTTTACAACTTCGAAGAAAAGATCCACCGAATCGGACTCAAAGATAAACGTGCTTCCCGTTTCGAGACTATCTGGTGGTAACGGCAGAGCTGATTCAATTGTGCGGAGTTCTTCTACCAGAACGCGAGCAATTGATTCAATGGCACTTTTCTCAATTTCATCGATTACCTGATCAATAGCACTGCCGGAAACGGAGAGAGAATAACTGGCATATTTGGCTTCCAGATTGTTTCGGCCTTTGGTTGTGGTTGCGTAAGATTTACTGTCCGTAGGTAGATAGCCGATGAATGCGTCCAAATCAAAAATTAGATCTTTGAAAGTGGTTTCTTCCTGAGATTGGAGACTTGTCATTTCATTGTTTTCACTTGTTGTAATCAGTTCATCAGACAAGGCTGTAATGGTAGCATCTACGCGGCTTTCAGATAGTGTGATTAGAGTGCCGATGTTTTTCCGTGCCCGGTTGGCAGTGGGGAAAAACTCCAGTCGCTCCTGGGCTGATCCTCCGGCGGTGGGAACTTGAGCAGTGGTGGCTATCGGTTTAGGCGGTGAAGGGCGTGACTGCAATGTTTGAGAACCGCCGCAGCCCCAAGTCATGGCTAGAACAATGAGACAAAGAAACAACCGAGGAATATTCATTTTTCCAGTATAGAAGCTTTTAACGCTTTTTCCTGGGCGATGAGGCCAGCATTTCTGATCTTAGTTTTGTACGTATCGTAGGCACCTAGTGTATGCGCAAGTTCAATGATGTATGGGTAATATTCGTAGCTTTCAGGATCTTCCAGCATGGGGAGGATCAATTCAAATGTTCCCGGATCTCTGAAGTTACCGAGATTCAGGATTGCCTTGACTCGGAGCGACCGCGGCACATTATCTTGCATGGCGATCTCAACAAGAGTTGGTTTCACTACCGGGTCGTTGGCATCTAGAAGTGTGCTGAGAAGGGAGTAGTAGGATGCTTGTCCCTGACTGTAGGTATCCAGCAATGCGAGAATGAGACGCTCTTCCTTCACATCTTTCATAGTGTGAATGGCGAAATCACGGATCTGAGACTCCATAGAGGGATCGGTGAGCATTTCAACGAACATTCCCACAATTCTGGCATCATTTTTTCTTCCGGCGAGGATTTCTAGTGAACGGTTTCTGGTCTTTACATCTAACGACTCATCTTTTGCCAAGAAAATGAGGACGGGAACAACTTCGTTCTCATCCATAGATGCCAAGGTGTTGGAAACCATGGTAGCGGTACTGTAAAAAGCGGCCCTACTCCGCTCATAAATGTCTATGAGTGCAAGGACCTTATTCTCGGGTTTAACGTTCTTGAGACTTTTGAAGGTGGCGGCCTGAACTTGTCTGAGTTTATCATCCACTGCAAAGATAGATTCCATCAGAGCGCCTGAAGCAACGGGGTCTTCCTGAAATTCTGAAAGAACTCCCACACTGGTGATCATCAGTTCAATATTGAGTGCTTTGGCCTTTTTTACATATTCGGCCAGAGCGTCGAGGGCGAGGGGGTGCTGTGTTTCCGCCATGGCGCGGACGGCCGATTTTCGCACATCCAGATGCTGTTCCTCATCCTGATAAATGGCAATGAGTTCTTCCAGCGCACCCATGTCGCCTTCAATGTAGGAGACGCGAAGTTCTTCAACCGTTTGCGGAGAGACGGCCTCAACTTCACCCTTTTTACTCAAGCGGTTGAAGAGATTTTTTGCCTGGGAACATCCTGTTGATGACAGACTCGTAACCACAATCAGCAACGCGACAGACCACCTTTTCACCCTTGGATTAATATTCAACTTTCTCATTCTCCCAACTTTTCAGGAAAAGACTTTCTCCATCAAAATAACCGTAGGAATGATACTTAATCCAGTCACCGAGGATGAGAAACTGACCATTCTCCAGCCGGATATCCTTATGCTGATGATAATGCCCCATGATGACATAATCAATACCATTTTTACACTGTTCCTCAGAGTATTGCGTCAGTTCTTCAACAATTTGTTCTTTCTGTTCTGGCGTGTAGTGGTCGTAGTCCCCGTTTCTTGAAAAGTTTTTTGCGATGGCATAAGCAATGTCCGGATGAAGCCATCGATAAAAAAATATAAATACACGATTCCGTAGAAGGCCCCGAAGTGCACGGTAACCCCGATCCCAAGACAGCAGGCCGTCTCCATGGTTGATCAGGAATCGTTTTCCTTCTATGTCGAGGGTGACTCCCTTTGGGTATACTTTATTGAAAAGTGTCTCCTCCAGGAATTCCCGCCCCCAGAAGTCGTGATTCCCCGGAATAAAGTGGAGATTCACACCATTTAACTTTGCATCATTGAGGACAGTCAAAATATCGAAATACGCTTTCGGCATGACATGTTTGTATTCGAACCAAAAATCGAACAGATCACCCACGATAAAGAGCGTTCCTCCCGTTCCGGCGACGTGCCGGACGAACTCAATCAGTCGTTCGCGCTTTCCGACCTCATCGGCGGAGCCGTTCAGACTCAGGTGAACATCTGATATGAAATACAGAGGAAGCTTCACAGCGCAGGAACTTAGTTTAAGGCTTCTCGTCAATCAAATAAAATGTGGGGAGTAATGTGCGTTGCCTCACTTGACATAAGATATTTTTCTGCCTATGTTTTATGTGACATGTGGAGTTTGGATTAAAAGGAACTCACACTTATTATCTTGAGTAAGAAAATGAGATGAAAAGACTTATTTTAATTACACTGTCAATTTTTCTGGTGGCCGATTTTGCCTCAGCTCAGGTATTTGGGCAGAACAAGGTCCAATACAGGAAATTCGACTGGCAATTTATCCAGTCTCCCCATTTTGATATTTATTTTTACAATGGAGGTCAGCCTCTGGCTGAGTTTACAACGGAAGCAGTAGAAGAAGCTTACTCTCAGGTCTCCAGATATCTCGACTGGCAACTCCGGAAGCGCGTTTCCATCATCATCTACAATTCACATAATGATTTTCAACAGACCAATGTTACGATGGAATACATGCCTGAGGGTGTCGGCGGCGTGACGGAGCTTTTTAAGAACCGGATCGTGATCCCTTTCGAAGGTTCTTATGATCAGTTTCGTCATGTGATCCACCACGAACTTGTCCACGCCATGATCAATGATCTGGTGTACGGTGGTTCAGTGCAAAGTATTGTCTCCAACAGAGTACAGCTGGTGATTCCTCTTTGGATGAATGAAGGTCTTGCCGAATACCTTTCCAGTCAGTGGGATACTCAGGCGGATATGATAATGAGGGACGTGGCCGTACACGACAGGATTCCTGAGATTCAAGAACTGAACTATTATCTAGCCTATAAGGGTGGGCAGTCGGTCTGGAAGTTTGTTGTTGAGAAATACGGCTGGCAGAAAGTGGGTGAGATATTTGCCCAGTCCAAACGGCGGCAGGATGTAGAGAGAGGATTCCAAAAGTCTATGGGACTGAGTTTTGAGGACCTTACGGACCAGTGGCACAAAAATCTGAAAAAAGAATACTGGCCTGACGTAGCCGGCAGAGACGAGCTTGAAGACTACGCCCAGCAAGTTACAGATCACAAAGAGATCAACAACTATTTCAACATTTCTCCAGCTCTTTCTCCCGATGGGAGCCGTATTGCAATTATCAGTGACCGAAGTGGTTATTCTGACGTTATGTTGATCTCTGCAAGTGATGGTGAATTGATCAAGAAACTTGTAAAAGGAAACCGGACGCCGGATTTTGAAGAGCTGAAGCTTTTACAGCCGGGGATATCCTGGGCTCCGGATGGGAAACATATTGTTCTCGCCGCAAAAGCGGGCGGCTCTGATGCGTTGTTTCTTATTGATGTGGATAGCGGGGAAAAAGAAAAAATCACCTTTGAACTTGACGGTCTTTTCACTGCCGCGTGGAGTCCTGACGGAAAAAAAATCGCCTTTGTTGGCAACAAGAACGATGCTAGTGACCTTTATATCTACGATTTAAAGAGCAAGGAACTGGAAAATCTGACCAATGATGTCTTTTCTGACTCAGAACCGACTTGGTCTCCCGATGGTCAGTACATTGCTTTCGTTTCGGACCGTGGTGAATTTCTCGAGGCTCCAGATGATTTCAATATGTTCCAGCACGGCTATGACCAGACTGATCTTTTTCTTATGGAGTTTGAGACGAGAAAAATTGAGCGGCTCACCGATACACCTTTCAGGGAGAACTTTCCTGTTTTCGCCCATACATCTAATGCTCTGGCTTACACATCAGACGCCAGCGGTGTATGGAACCTCTATATACTTGATCTGGATAAAGATGAATCTCGGTCCATCAGCAATGTCCTTACCGGTATCTTCCAGCTCAGCTTGTCGAGAGATGATCAGATGCTGGTTTTCTCAGGCTATTCGGGGGTTGGTTGGGATATTTATTCTCTCAGCAATCCTCTTTCGCATGAAGAGATGGAGGTTAAACCTTCTAATTTCGTTCTGACGGGTACAGATGAGGATCCTCTTGATCTTGTAAAGGCCGAGAAAGACACAGTTGGGCAGAGGATTGAATTAGAATGGGCAGATAATGCTTTTGCCAGATGGATTTTTGCTCCAGAATATGCGCACTATAATGATGGGATTTTTGATTCGACCACTGTGGAGTCTATTGAACCACTTGCTGTATCGAGTTACAAGGATTCAGATGGTTCATACCTTGCCCAATCTTATAAAACACGCTTTACATTGGATCTTGTTAGTGGTCAAGCCATGTACAGCAATCTCTGGGGTGCCATGGGGACAACCATTTTTGCGTTCAGTGATATCTTGGGAGATCACCGGATTTATGTCGGCACCGAAATGGTGATGAATCTTGAAAATAGTGATTATTTTGTTATGTACAGCTATTTGAAACCACGAAATGATCTGAACGTCGGCATATTCCACACATCAAACATCTTTGGTTCTCAGTGGAACTTTCTGAGGCTAAGATATCTCAGCATGGATATGTCTGTTTCAAGACCTATCAGCAGATTCCAGCGTTTAAATTTTGGTCTGACGAATCATTTCGTTAACAGCAAGGAGTACGTTCTCGTGGCGTACAACCAGTACTCTCTCGCCGTCGATGAATCACTTCGTATTTTGTCATATTCTCTGAGCTGGACTTATGACAACAGTCAGTGGGGTTTTACGTCCCCATCGGACGGCTGGAGAGCTAATGCACAGTTCTCACAGAGTCTCGATCTTTTTGGATATCCTCTCGATTTCAAGACAGTCCTCTTTGATGCTCGCCGTTATTTCAGAGTCGGTAGACTCTACAGTTTTGCTTTCCGAGCCATGGGTGGATTTAGTTTTGGCGCGAATCCACAAAGATTTTTCCTTGGTGGCACGCAGAACTGGCTATTCGGTTCTGGCTATACTGATGGTAAACGTGATCCTGCCCGGTGGAACGATGATGAGGATGCTGACATTTGGGATAGTGAAGACAGTAACTACCTTAAGGATCTTTATTTCTCGATTTTTGTACTTCCCGTCCGGGGTGCCAGGCTGGTGGAGAAAAATGGAACAAAGGTTTTCCTGACAAATTATGAATTCAGATTTCCATTTGTGAATTATCTTGCACTCGGCTTTCCGCTAAAAGTCATCTTAGGTAACATTCAAGGTGTTCTCTTTATTGATGCCGGTGCGGCATGGGATGAGAATTTTCAATTCCGATCTACCGATTCAGTCACGGGACTCACCGATTTTGATGATTTTGTTGCTACTTACGGAGCGGGAATGAGGATTAACATTGGCTATACCATCATCCGGTTTGATGCAGCCAAGGACTATACCATGCACGGCAGTTCCAAGTGGCAGTATTACATTTCTCTGGGTACCGACTTCTAGGTTACATTATTTGAGTTGGCGGTCTCTAATAACCGTCGAAAACCCTCTTTGTTCTTGATTTTCCTCGGAGGAATCATCAACTTCATCTTACTCAGTTATGGCTAAGGCCTCACCCAAAACTGTCTTTCTCTGTTCTGAATGCGGCAACGATTTCCCCAAGTGGAACGGCAAGTGCCCTGCCTGTAATGAATGGGGCACGCTGAAAGAGTACACTCCGCCCGCTGGCGGCCGACGAGGACAAGGACGGGAGGATACTCCGCCTCTCACGTCTCTTGAAAACATCCTCGCCAATGGAAATTCGAAACGTGCCACCACAGGTATCAGTGAACTGGACCGTGTTTTAGGCGGCGGTTTCCTCAGAGGAGCCGTGGTACTGCTGGGTGGCAATCCAGGTATCGGTAAATCGACACTGGCTTTGCAGGCTGCGGTGGCGGTGAGAGGTTCAACGCTATATGTTTCAGCTGAAGAAAGTCAGGAACAGATTGGATTGAGAGCAAAAAGACTTGGCGCCTCGGGAGGAAAAGTCTCCATTACATCGGAAAATCGATGGGAAGGGATTGAGGAACAGATCAGTTTGTTGAAACCAGAATATTTCGTGATTGATTCCATTCAAACCATTTTTACAGAAGGGAGTGATGCACTTCCTGGTGCTATCAGTCAGGTGAGAGAATGCGGGCAGAAAATCCTTGATGTATGCAAGTCCCGAGGTACCACCGCAATCATTATCGGTCACGTCACCAAGGAAGGCGTTATTGCCGGACCGCGAATGCTGGAGCATATGGTGGATACAGTGCTTTACCTTGAAGGAGACACTCGTCACGACTATCGCCTACTCCGGGCGGTGAAGAATCGCTTCGGTTCCACCAATGAAGTTGGTGTTTTTGAAATGACTGGCGAAGGGATGACGGAAGTGGAGAATCCGTCTGAAATGTTTTTGGCTGAGCGGCAATCTGATGCAGTCGGCTCGGCAGTTTTCCCCAGTATGGAAGGAACCAGAACAATCCTTGTGGAAGTTCAGGCATTGGTTTCCAATGCCAGCTTCGGAACGCCTCAGCGCAATGTTACCGGTTTCGATCTGAGACGTCTTTCAATGCTTCTAGCAGTACTGGAGAAACGGTTGGGTGTAATAGTTGGAACGAGCGATGTTTTTGTGAATGTGGTGGGTGGCATGCGAATAGATGAGCCGGCGGCGGACCTGGCAGTCATTTCCGCTGTGGCATCCAGCAAGAAAGATCAAGCAGTGCCAGGTGATACCGTCCTTATGGGAGAAATAGGTCTTGCCGGAGAGTTGAGATCCATCGCTGGCATAGATAGCAGGCTGAAAGAAGCAAAGCGACTCGGTTTCAAACAGGCCGTCGTGCCTCACAAAGGGGCGAAGAAAGTGCAAGGGCTCCATCTGACGGCATGCCGAACCGTGTCAGAAGCCTTCAAAGCGATCTTCTAATTGAAACTCTACGGCATTTTTTCGTCGCTGACCTTTGTATGGCGGATGAAATTTAGTTATAGTCGTTTGACAGCGGTTTTTCTGGCTTGCTTATTCTTTGGGTGCAATGAGCCGTGTTGGGAAGAGGATTCTGCCTGCAAGCTCGAGCCCGATCCGGGACCTTGTGAAGCGGCAATTATCATGTATTATTTTGACAAACGTTCCGGTGACTGCGAATTCTTCTATTGGGGTGGCTGTGATGGGGTTGCTCCATTTAACAGTTTGGATACATGTGAAGAGGCGTGTGTCTGCAACAGCGGGTGAGGCATGAGTTTTACAGTAGAATCAGAAGATACTGCTTCTTCAGCACGCGTTGGTTACCTAGTAACTTCCCGGGGCGATATACCAACGCCTGCTTTCATGCCTATCGGTACTTATGGTGCCGTTAAGACACTCTCACCAAGGAATTTGAAAGAGGTAGGTGCTGATATTATTCTGGGTAACACTTACCACCTTTATCTCCGACCGGGGATGGACATTATCAAAGATGCGGGCGGGCTCCACAAGTTCATGGCGTGGGAGAGACCCATTCTTACCGACAGCGGTGGTTTCCAGATCTTCAGCCTGGCTGAGCTGAGGAAAATCAGCGACGACGGCGTCATATTCACGTCGACTCTTGACGGCAGTGGACATTTTTTGACGCCCGAACTTTCTATGGAGATTCAGCTGACGCTGGGTAGTGATATTATCATGGCATTTGATGAATGTCCGCCCGGCGGCTCAGATGACGCTACTCTAACTGGAGCCGTCAATAGAACAGAAAAGTGGGCTGACCGTTGCTATAAATTTCTGCAAGAAAATGAAGGATTTGGAGAGTCTGGCACTCATTTTTTCCCCATTGTTCAAGGCGGCGTGGACGAAGAGCTCAGAAAACAGAGTGCCGAGACCGTTCTTCCTTTCGCCCAAAGCGGAATTGCTATAGGCGGGTTGGCGGTAGGTGAAGAAAAAGAAGCAATGTTTGAAACGGTAGTGTTGATGAACGATATTTTACCAAAAGATAAGCTGAGGTACCTCATGGGTGTGGGAAAGCCGGAAGATATTATCAATGCTGTGTTAAGAGGTATTGATCTGTTTGACTGTGTCATTCCAACCCGGAACGCAAGGAATGGCCAGTTTTTTACCTGGGACGGGAAACTCAATATCCACAACAGCCGATTCAAAGAAGACTTCTCTCCCATCAGTGAAAACTGCTCTTGTTATACTTGCGTCACATTCACCAGGGCTTATCTCCGGCATCTTTTTAAACTGAATGAGGTTCTTGTTCTTCACCTCGCTTCGCTCCATAATGTTACATTTTATCTCGAATTTATGAGCACGATCCGACAAGAGATTGAAGAAGGGACCTTTGACCGATGGGCAAAAGACACACTGTTAGCAGTCTCCTCCTCAAATGACTGATATGGCAGTGACACATATTGACAGTTATCCTTATCGATTTGGTAAGGATGGCTGTCCTATCTTCCTGCTGTTAAGGCGACAGATGAAGAAACGTTACGGGCACCTTTGGCAAGGCGTTGCGGGAAAGATTGAAGAGGGAGAGACGGCGATGCAGACGCTCCTGAGAGAGATTGAGGAGGAGACGGGACTTCGCCCAAAGCGTGTTTTTGTGGCCGATCATGTCACTTCTTTCTACCAGAGTTATAACGACAGAATAAACAGTGTCCCCGTTTTTGGTGTGGAAGTAGACTCAGCCGAAGTTCGCCTTTCTGAAGAACATGTGGATTATCAGTGGCTGCAATTCGAGAAGGCGGTGAAGATACTGACATGGAACGAGCAAAAAAAAGCGCTGTCAGTTATCAACGGCATGCTCATGTCTGACGACGGCCGGATCGATTGGTCCGAAGTCGAGATCGGTTAGTTTGAATCAGGAAATGGTCGCAAAGAATGACCTGACTCTTTCAGGACCGATCTGAGAAAGGCCGGTCAATCCCGTATTAAACCAACCGTGTGCAAAGGCTTTTCTATCGGCTTCTTTGTTGTTGAAATAACCTTTCATGATGTTGTGGCCACGCACCGCTATCTGTCCCTTCTCGCCGTTAGGTAACTTTTCCCCGCTTTCATCAAGGATTGTCATCTCACAAAGGTGGAGAGGTGTTCCGACTGGAATCAGGTTTTCCGTAACTTTTTCACTGGCTTGGGAAAAACTGGCGAAACCCGTTAGCTCCGGCATGAAAAAGCCGGCGGTGATTTGGGGGTGATTTACTCCTGAAAAAGATGTGTGAGGGACAACTGTCTCATCTGCTTCAAGCCCTAGTTTCGGAGTGCAGGAAAATGCAGTGTGGACCGGTTCGATTAAATTGCCTGACGAACCATCTTTCGTGAAGAGGACCCGGCAGCCGGCGTAAAGGGCGGTCATCACCCCACCGCTGAGGGTCAAGAGCTCGCTGACCGGCTCGGGGCAAAGGAGGATATCATCGTCTCTGAAATTGAACCTTTCGGCAATAGCCATTCCGTTTACTATCAGGTTGTAGTGGGAGAGGACAACTATAAGATTATTTCCATTGTTTATCCTAAGACTGTCATCGGCAAGTTTTGATTTTTTGCCAACGGCCGCTGTGTCAGCTTCCCCATCCAGCGCGCCCTCAAATTCTGTTAGATCGCTGGGGAAAATGGGTGATGATATATTTATTAGATCTACTGTTCCACCCACAGCCCAAATCCCGAAAATTTGTATCAGTACTGCCAGTGGTTCGTCCAAAGTGAGGCCGACCGTGTCACCAAATTTAATTTTCTCCCGGCGAAGGTAGTTGGCGCATTGTGAAACTCGTTTGAAGAAAAAAGTGAAGGAAACTTCTTCCCGGCCGCTCCCATCCTCAATGATAAGAAAAGTTCTATCTCCGTAACGCCTGACCTGGGAATCGAGAAGTGATCGGATACTGGGGTAGGGGATCATAATCTCCGATGGTGGGACCCCTCGAATGGACTGTGCTGATTCTCTGTTAGCCTGAAGTTTTTCGTCCACCGTCAATCGGGGTGGACTTTGCGGACTATATCGAAAATCTCACTGATCTTGGTGTAGCTGTTCCCTGCCAGTCTGCCTAAGGGCTTGAGAGTGTCGATATCAATTTTTCCATCCTGAAAAACATCATCATCAACGTGAAACATGACAATTGTACCGATAACCACAAAACCGGCACCGGCACCGCCATCACCAATCTCCACAATCTGGTTTAGCTTACATTCAAAGCTCACTTTTGATTCGGCCACGCGGGGCGCTTTCACTTTTTCAGCCGTTCTAGGTGTGAGCCCTGAGATCTCAAATTCATCCACACTAGGCGGGTAATCGGTGGCGCAGGCTACCATCTGTTTACCTATTTCTTCTGAAACAATGTTAACCGTGAATTCTTCTGTTTCGCGAATGTTGTTAAGTGTATCCTTGGTTAAACCGTCATATCCACGTCTACCAGGCGCAAACATGATAGTAGGTGGATTGGAGCAAACACCGTTAAAATAGGAGAAAGGTGCCAAATTATTGAGACCGTCGTTAGACACGCTAGAAACGAATGCTATGGGTCTCGGTACTATGGAACCGATCATCAGTTTGTGATTTTCAGCGAAAGTTTGTTTTTCCGGGTCGATAATCATTCTTCCATAGCCGGCAGAATTTTCCCCGCACATTTCCCAAAACCTACACGATAACCGTCTCCCTGGCACCAGCCTGTCAGGGTAACCGTATCACCATCTTGAAGAAACTTTCTGGTTTCGCCGCTTGAGAGAGTAATAGGTTCCTCTCCTCTCCAAGTGAGTTCCAGCAGACTGCCCCGGTTTTTTTTGGCAGGTCCTGAGATGGTCCCTGAAGCCATGAGATCTCCTGTCCTGACATCACATCCCGTGGCAGTGTGATGGGCCAGTTGCTGATGTACATCCCAGTATAAATAGTTGAAATTGCTTTGGACAATAGTTCCCATTTTATCTGAACCTTCAGGGGTCAAATTGACTTCCAGGTGAATGTTGTACGTTCTGTTACCCTCAGATTTGAGATAGCGTAGGGGTTCCGGGTTTTGTTCCGGTGCCGGGCATTTGAACGGTGCCAATGCGTCCATGGAGACAATCCACGGAGAGATAGTGGTCCCAAAGTTTTTGGCAAGGAAAGGTCCCAGCGGTTGATACTCCCAAGTTTGGATATCCCGGGCTGACCAGTCATTCACCAAAACCATTCCGAAAATATGATCTATGGCATCATTCACTGAAATCGATTTCCCCAATTTACTGGCCGGTCCCACAAAGAAACCCATCTCAAGTTCAAAATCAAGAACATTACTGGGACCGAAGACAGGGGCATGGGCATCTTTCGAAAAGGTCTGACCTTTGGGTCGATGGAGCGGCGTTCCGGAAATGATGACGGAAGAAGCCCTACCATGGTAAGCTACAGGTAGGTGAAGCCAGTTTGGCATGAGGGCTTTTTCCGGCCCACGAATCAAAGTACCCACATTGGTGGCGTGCTCCCTTGAAGAGTAAAAATCTGTATAGTCCCCGATGGAAACGGGCATGACCATTTCTACTTCTGAAGCAGGAATTAAAACCTTATTCTTCAAATCTTCATTGTCCCGGATGGCTGGGTTGTCAGCCTGGAACAGGTGACTTAGTGCCTGGCGAACGACCTTCCATGCATCTCGGCCAAGGGCCATGAAGTCGTTGAGTGAGGATCCTTGGAAAACATTTTTTCCGGCAATTTCGGTGGTTGAAAAGACACCACGTCTTTCAATCTCGGTGAGACTCAAAACAGAATCACCAATGGCTGTCACCAGAAAAGGTTTTTTACCAGTTTTTCTGATGGCGGCACCGTAAGGGAGGTTCTGGATGGGAAAGTGGGAGTCGGGTGATACATCAACCCAAGACTTCAGTTTTGGATCGGTAGTTTCGTCCATATTTGGGATATTAGTGGGCCGCGAGGTGTAAACCAGTCAGGAGCCGTTATTCCCCAAGAGTGTTATCGAAATTACCTTCCACCCAGGATTTGGAATAATTGGGATCTTCAATATCAAGTGCCTCTTTGGCTACAAGAAGGGGATAAAAAGTATCTACCATCACAGCCAGTTCATTGGTCTCTTTCATACCAATGGATGCCTCGTACTTTCCAGGGTGAGGACCATGGGTGATACCGTCAGGATGTAGGGTGATTGAACCATATTCCACACCTTTCCGTGACATGAATTCACTCTTGGCATAATAGATGACTTCATCTGACATCACATTAGAGTGATTATAAGGTGCGGGTATAGAATCTTCACCAAAATCGTAGGGTCTTGGGCAAAAAGAACAAACGACAAAATTGTCGCCTTGAAATGTCTGATGGACCGGTGGTGGCTCATGAACACGTCCGACAATGGGCTCGAAATCGTGTATGCTGAAAGCATAAGGGTAATAATACCCGTCCCATCCAATGACATCAAAGGGGTGGTGGTCGAGCATTACTTCGGTCAGTTGATCTCGCTGCTTTACCATCACCGACGTCGGTTCTTTTTTGTCTACAGTAATAAGGTTCTCAGGAACACGAAAATCTCTTTCGGAGTAGGGGCTACGCTCAATGAGCTGACCGTAATCATTCCGGTATCTTGATGGTGTTCTCGTTTCTCCCTTGCCTTCGGTGATAAAAAAGTGTTGTTCACCCTTGGTAAAACGGTAACGATGCATGATACCTCGCGGAATAATGAGATAGTCTCCTTGAGAGTAGAGAATTTCGCCAAATGCCGTTTCGAGTATGCCTTCTCCGTCACTTACATAGACGATCTCATCTCCCTGGGCATTACGATAGAAAAATTCATCTTCTTTATCAGGAAAAGCCATCCAGAGAGCCACATCATTGTTGAACATAATGGGCGTACGATCCAATACAGGACTGCCTCCTTTATTAAGTTTAGAGGTATAGAAGTGCCGCATCCTCAAACTGCGATCAGGATCTTCTTCTAGTTTCACTTCGCGAACCAGTTTGGTGCCGACAACAGCAGTGGGGCGGTAAATGTGGTAAATAAGAGACGAAGGTCCGTCAAAACCTTTATTGCCTTTCAGTTCTTCGTGGTAGATCTTGCCGTTATCATCGCGGAATGCTATATGCCTCTTCCGTGGAATCTTACCAAGTGTGTGATATCTGTGCATCAGAGGTTCCCTCTGAGAGCTTGCTCGCACTCGATTGCCTTGAACAACGCCTTAAAATTTCCAAAACCGAAACCTTGGCTTCCTTTACGTTGAATGATCTCATAGAAGAGAGTGGGACGGTCTTCAACCGGTTTTGTGAAAAGCTGTAGTAGGTAACCTTCATCATCCCTGTCCACCAGAATGCGGAGATCGCGTATGGTGTCCAGACTTTCATCGATCCTACCGACACGATCTTCAAGCATATCATAGTAGGAATCTGGTACTTCCAGAAATTCGACACCGTTTTCTCGGAGTTTTATAATTGTCCCAAGTATATCACCGGTAAGAAAAGCCACGTGCTGCACACCGGGGCCATTATAAAAATCGAGGTATTCCTCAATCTGAGATTTTTTCTTTCCCTTGGCTGGTTCATTAATTGGAAATTTTATCCTTCCGTTTCCGTTTTGCATCACCTTGGACATGAGGGCACTGTACTTGGTTGAGATATCATCGTCCGTGAAGTGGAGCATTTGTGTAAAGCCCATAACCTCTGCATAGAAATCGACCAGTTCATTCATCTTGCCCAATTCAACATTTGCAACGATGTGGTCTACAACTTTCAATCCGCATTCATTTCCTTTAATTAAAGATTTTTCATAACCCGGCAGGAACGGCCCGTTGTACTGATCTGTGGAGATCAGTGAATGAATTGTGTCACCATATGCATGCACTGCAGCTTTTCGGACAATCCCGTTCTCATCTTTAATATCATGCGGTTCCAACACGGCTTGGGCACCTCTTTCTATCATTACCTCAAAACAGGCATCCACATCATCGACATGGAAGGCAACATCCCGAACGCCATCGCCGTGAGCCATCAAGTGATTGGTCATTCCGTTTCCACTGTTAAGAGGTGTTGATAGAACGAGGCGAATGTTACCTTGGGATAGGACATAAGAGGCATAATCCCGGTTACTCGTTTCCAGACCAGAATAAGCCAACTGTGAAAAGCCAAATGCATTACAGTAATAGTAGGTTGCCTGCTTGGCGTTACCGACCCATAATTCCACATGATGGACTGCCTTGATGGGAACCGGATCTTCCACCGGTGGTGCTGATTTTTTGTTTTCGAGAGTGTCCATCTCCGAAGTCATTTAGGCTCCTGGCAAAGTGTAGTCAAAATTACGCAAAAGAGCAGCTCCTTCGCCACCCTTATAGCACTTTTCGGAAGACGTTTAAACAGGTCTCGTTTTCTTCAAGCAACCCCATGGAGATTCTAATATAATCGGGCCAGCCGAACGGTTTTAAATGGCGTAAAATAACGCCTTCTTCCAGCATCTGCTGACAGATATCTCCCGCTTTTTTCTCTGAGGAGAATTTGGTAGTAATAAAGTTGGCGGCGGAAGGGATGGTATTGACCTCCAGCCGCCTAAGCTCTCTAGAAAAATATTCAATCCCATCTTGGGTGAGCTGGACAGTTTTTTCAATGTGATAGTTGTCTTCCAAAGCCGCCAACCCGGCCGCCTGAGCCAGAGAAGAAGGTTCAAAGGGAAGCTTTACTTTCATGAGATTTGATATAAGCTGATCGTGGGCAAAACCATAACCAATTCGTAGACCGCCCAGCCCGTAAGCCTTTGAAAAAGTTCGGAGCGTGATAACGTTGTCGTAACGGTAATGCATGGAATCGGGGTAATCTTTTTGAGATTGAGCGAATTCGAAGTACGCTTCGTCCATGATTATAAGAACACGCTCGGGAACTTTCTCCATGAAGGCATCGAATTCTTCCACTGTGAAATAAGTCCCCATGGGATTATCGGGATTGGCAAGGTAAATGATCTTGGTATATTCATTAATAAATGTCGCCATGGCTTTCAGGTTGTAACGGTGCTCTTTCATGGGTACCCAGTGGACCTGCCTTCCGCTGGCTTTTGCCAAAACAGTAAAACCTATGAATGAGTTCTGTGCGGTGATGATTTCATCTTCAGGAAGCAAAAATGTTCGCATTATAGTGGCCATGATCCCTTCTGAGCCGGCACCTAAGACCACATTGTCAATCTTTACATCGAAGCGTTCAGCCAGTCTCTTGCGCAGATTTAATCCACTGGCGTCGGGATAGCGGTGAAGGTCTTGTTCAGCTTTACGAATCGCTTCCAGTGCCAACGGAGAAGGGCCCAGTGGATTTTCATTAGAAGCAAGTTTTGTGATCTGCTCAAGACCAAGTTCACGCTGAACTTCTTCAATGGATTTACCTGGTTTGTAAGGTGAGAGTTCCTTTATGTTTTTAGGAACCAGCGGCATTAGTTAAATAACATCCCAAACAGGATATTTGAGATCAAAACATTTCGGTTTTTTGCCACTTACCTCATTGGTTAGATTTAGAACGAAAAATTCTTCAAAAGACTCTGTTGGGCTGTGTCATAATTATAAGTAATATCTCGAATTTACATTTAAAGGATCAATGGTGAATGTAATATCATGAGCCTCAATCTGAGTCGGCTTGAGACCATCCTGGAAACTGTGGGCGAGACACCCGTTGTGAAATTCCACCGGGTCGGCTCAGAGCTGGACTGCGACCTGTATGGCAAGTGTGAATTCCTCAATGCTGGCGGATCTGTAAAGGACAGGATCGGTGTGAGGATGGTGGAGGAAGCGGAGAAGTCTGGACGGATCAAACCGGGAGATACGCTTATCGAACCCACTTCGGGCAATACAGGGATCGGTATGGCACTGACGGCCGCCGTTAGAGGGTACCGGATGATCATCACCATGCCGGAAAAGATGAGCAAAGAGAAGGAGGTCGTTCTAAAAGCCCTTGGCGCAGAAATTGTGAGGACGCCTACGGAGGCGGCCTGGGATGATCCGGAAAGTCACATTGGAGTCGCAAAAAAACTAAACGAGGAGATACCTAATTCTTACATACTTGACCAATACAGCAACCTCGACAATCCTGATGCCCATTATCACGGAACGGCGGGAGAGATCCTGGCTCAATTTGGGGAAGATCTGAAGATGGTTGTCATGGGTGTCGGCACAGGGGGGACTATTACAGGAGTGGCCAGAAGGGTGAAAGAAGAACGTCCCGACATCACCATTGTAGGCGCTGATCCCGAAGGTTCCATCCTTGGTGGAGGTGATGAGGTGAAGTCATATATGGTAGAAGGGATCGGCTACGATTTTTTCCCCGATGTGCTTGACAATGCCCTTGTGGATGACTACGTCAAGACCAATGACAAGGACTCATTTCTCACCGCTCGCCGGCTCATCAGCGAAGAAGGACTGCTCATCGGTGGCTCATCAGGGTCTGCAGTTTGGGCGGCGTTGCAGGTTGCGGGACGTTTGAATAAGGGAGAACAGTGTCTTGTAATTCTACCTGATTCTATCAGAAATTATCTCACCAAATTCGTAGATGATGACTGGATGAAAGATCAGGGATTTCTGGATTAATGAGGCACCAAAAGAATAACAATCACCCTTCAAAATGTTCAAGTTAGAGAATGGAGAATAAGATGAAATTTGACACACGTGTAGTTCGTGCTGAGATCGAGCCGGATCCCACAACTGGTTCGGTCATTCCGCCGATTTATCAAACAGCCACTTATGTTTTACCTGAAGTAGGTCGGGACAAAGGTTATGATTATACCCGCTCCGCAAACCCCACACGGCAGATGCTGGAACAATATCTGGCCGCCATCGAAGGTGGAAAGTACGGTGTCTGTTTTTCCAGCGGTATGTCAACAGTAGACAGCTGCCTGAAACTGCTTAATTCCGGGGATCATGTCATCTGTTCCGATGACGTATACGGTGGTGTTTCTCGACTTTTCAACCAAATCCTTACAAGGTATAATCTCCATTTTTCTTATGTGGACACAAGTGAACCTGAAAATGTGAAAGAAGTTCTCAAACCTGAGACGAAAATGCTCTGGATTGAATCGCCTACCAACCCTCTCATGAAGGTGACTGATCTTGAGGCTATGGCCGTGATTGCTAAAGAAAATGGGTTGTATTACGGGATAGATTCCACCTTCGCTACACCTGTTTTTCTTCGACCGCTGGAGTTCGATGCCGATATGGTGGTACACAGCACAACAAAGTATCTTAGCGGTCACAATCAGCTTATAGGTGGTGCTGTAATCACAAACCGGGAAGACATCTTTGAGGAAATGAAATTTGTTCAAAAAACCATCGGTGCGGTGCCTAGTCCTTTTGATTGCTGGCTAACCATGCTGGGTGCCAAAACGCTCCACCTCAGAATGCTACGCCACGCCGAGAATGCTCAGATCATTGCCGAATTTCTAGAATCACACTCTAAAGTTGCGAAAGTGGTCTATCCGGGTTTGCCATCCCATCCCCAGCATGAAGTTGCCAAGCGCCAAATGGAGGGTTTCAGCGGTATGATGTGTTTCGAACTGGAGGGGGGTATCCTTGCAGGCAAGACCCTCATGAATAGTGTAAAGCTGTGCGCACTGGCTGAAAGTCTTGGTGCTGTGGAAACCATGATTACCCATCCCGCAACCATGACACATGCAGATGTTCCAGAAGAGGAAAGGCAATCCCGCGGCTTGACAGATGGCCTTGTGAGATTGTCTGTCGGTATTGAAGATCCTGAAGATATTGTGGATGATCTGAAGATGGCACTGGAGAAGGTTTAAAGGAGACCGCAATGGCAGATAATGGGCATAAGATAGAGACAAAACTTATTCACGCCGGTGAGCCAGAGACGCGGCCGGCCGGCGCCGTTGTACTTCCTGTTTATCAGTCCGCAACCTTCGAGTATGGCGGTCAGACTAATTATAAAGATTTGAAATATATCAGGCTGAACAACACACCCAACCATGACGCGCTTCACGAGAAACTAGCTGCACTGGAGAATGCTGAAGCTGCCTTGGTCACTTCCAGCGGTATGTCCGCCATCTCGACCACTCTATTGACATTTCTCGGCTCAGGAGATCACCTCCTCGCTCAGAAAACGCTCTACGGCGGAACCTACAGCTTCGTAACTCACGACATTAAAAAGTGGGGTATCGATTTCACTCTCATCGATCCAGACAGTCATGACACCTGGGAACAGGTCATGACACCTGAGACAAAAGTTATCTATGTTGAAACCATGTCAAATCCCCTTCTTGAAGTGGGTGATCTGGAAGCTGTTGTGGATTTTGCCAAAAACCACAATCTCATTTCTGTTATCGACAACACATTTGCATCTTCGTTCAATTTCAGGCCACCTGAAATCGGTATCGATATCTCCATTCACAGCTGTACCAAGTATCTCAACGGGCATTCGGATATCGTCGCCGGCGCAATAATTGGTCGCGAAGATCTTGTTGAGGAAATTATACCTGTGATGAATCACTTTGGCGGTTGCCTCGATCCCCACGCCTGTTTTCTTTTGCATCGAGGTGTGAAAACGCTGGCTGTGAGGATGAAACAACACAATGAAAATGCTCAAAGTCTGGCAGAGTTTTTAGAGCAACATCCGGCCGTTGAGAAAGTTAATTATCCGGGCTTAAAATCACATCCTCGCCACGGCAGAGCCAAATCCCTCTTTGACGGCTTCAGCGGCATGTTCAGCTTTGAACCAGCCGGCGGGCTGGAGTCGGCGGAGCGATTTATGACCCGTGCCAAATTTCCCGTTTCCGCACCGAGCCTCGGCGGGATTGAAACGCTTATGACACGACCTTCCACAACATCCCATTCCGGAATGACGCCGGAGGAGCGTGAATCGGCCGGTATCAGCGACAGCCTTATACGGATCTCGGTGGGAATTGAAGCGGTGGAAGATCTTATAGACGATTTCGATCAAGCTTTATCAAACTAACCCGTGAAGATTCCCGGCCCCCTAAGGGATGCCCGTTTTGTTGAAAGACCAAACAGATTCCTGACAGTGGTGGACATAGATGGCAAACGCGTGAAGAGTCATCTCCCTGATCCTGGTCGGCTGAAGGAGCTGTTAATCCCCGGCGCTCAGCTGAAAGTTCGGCCCAGGGATAGCCAGTCATCACACAGGCGTACCTCATGGACCACACTTCTAGTAAAAAAGGAACGGCACTGGGTCTCTATCGATTCAACGCTTCCCAACAGGTTTGTCCAGAGTCTTTTAGTAAATGGAGAACTTTCCATTTTTGATTCGTACACTCTGGTTAGAAGAGAGGTGACAGTAGGCAATCACAGGTTTGATTTTCTGCTAAAAAAGAACGGAAAACCCTACTACTTGGAAGTCAAATCGGTGACGTTTGTGGAAGAGGATGTTTGTATGTTCCCAGACGCTATTACCGAACGGGGAGCCAAGCATGCATTGGCGCTAACAAATATGGTGAAAAGTGGCGTTAAAGCAGGTATTCTTTTTGTTTGTCAACGGTCCGATGCGAAACTGTTCCGACCCATGTGGGACAGAGATTGGAAATTTGCTGAAGCGCTGGTTACGGCTGAAAAGACCGGGGTTGAGATTAATGTTATCACAGCCAAGGTGACACCGTCATCCATCACCTACAACAACCAGATACCGTATGATCTAAGGCCGTTTTGAAGCGCTCTACACTACTTGTTGTCCTTTTTCTAAGGTGTGCGGCGGTTTCCCCACCGCCAGGAGGGCCGGAAGACAAAACACTTCCATCCCTAATTGATGTCTCACCACTATCAGGAACCACAGGCATTGAAGGCGGGTTAAAACTGACATTGACATTTTCTGAGCGACTCCACGAACAGACAGATGTCCAAAGGATCCGTCTTTCGCCCTCTACAGATGAAAACCTCCAGGTTGATCTGAGAAAAGATATCCTCATCGTTACATTGCCTGAAGAGCTGAGGCGTGAGCAGACCTATATCTTGACCATTACTAGAGATATTATTGACGAACGGAAGAACAGGCTCGACAAAACTTACCAGCTTGCTTTCACCACAGGAAGCAAAATTGCCAACGGGCGAATTTCAGGCACTGTGTATGAACTCGGGGAAACCTCAGCACTGGTTTATCTCTTCCGGCGCAGGGAAGTTGCTGACGACACCCTTTTACTACGTACCCCGGACTACTACACGGAAACCGATGATTCAGGCAGATTCACTTTTGATTTTCTTGACCCGGGTAAGTTCAGCGTGATGGCTCACCGGGGCGGTGCGGCACCGGCACCTCTGTCACCTTCCCGATCAACCTACGGCCTCTACTGGGAGGAGTCAGTGACTATAGACAGTGAGAATGATGTCGTTGATAATATAAACATCCGTCTTGGCAAAGAAGTGCCTCTATTTCGCGTTATTTCAACGGTCATGGAAGATGCCAAATTGGGAACGGTTACTTTTATGAATTCTTTCAAATTATCCGAATCTCCCGGTGCTGTAATTGAATTCTCTGATCCTGAGAGTTTCGCACCCATAAAAGCAGATCATATTTTCCAGTATGCCGATGAAAAGAGCCAGCTTCGCTTTTTTGTGGATGAGCTAACCGCCGGACAGGTTTATTCTCTCTCAGTATCCGGCCTGACAGACTCCGTTGGTCAATCGCTTCAAGCGGTTGACCGGCAAATCACAATTTCGGAAAAGGACAGCATCCCGCCAGAAATTCATTCCCCGCTCTCGGATAAACCTGTGACCCTTGCTCCCGGTGATGAGCCTTTGACATTTCAGTTCACTCGGCCAGTTACCGTTTCGGACACTGATTCGGTCATTACTCTAACTGACAGTGAAGAGACCTTGATTGCAATTTCCCTTACTCAGCCTGATCCTACGAGGCTGGAAGTTGTCCCCGAAACAGGCTGGCCAGAGAGTGAAAGATTTGATCTTAAACTTTACGGTTCGGAGATACTATCGGAAGATGACATTGTTATGGTTGATTCACTGTTTAACTACAGTGTGTCAGTCAGCAGAGAAAGGGGAAGGGGCGGACTCTCCGGGTATGTTACCGGATCCTATGTTGAAAAGACGATCGTGACCGCAAGACCTGTAGAAAAAAACCCGATTTCAGTGACTGTTTCGGTAAATTCCGAAGGCGAGTTTCAGATGAAAGAAATACCTGCTGGTATGTGGCTCCTTGGTGCTTTTCAAGACAAAGACGATAATGGCCGTTATACTTTTGGAAAAGCATTGCCCATGATGCCGGCCGAACCTTTTACATTGTTAAGTGATACGATTGAAGTGAGAGCCAACTGGGATGTAGAGGGAATCATCGTCACATATCCAGAGAATCAAAAACCATGAAATCACAGAAGATGTTTGGAGTGATCCTAGCCGGTGGTCAGGGAACCCGGTTCTGGCCGGTGAGCAGGAAGAACCGCCCGAAACAGCTTCTGAACATTATCGGGGATCGGACCATGCTTCAAATGACGGTGGACCGACTCCGCAAGATAAGGTTTGTAGAGGACATTTACATTGTTGTTGGATCGGACCTTGCGAAAACAATTGCGAAGGAAGTGGATGGTGTACTGAAGAAAAATATTATTGTTGAACCGTCCGGAAAAAATACGGCCCCTTCCATTGGCCTGGTGGCCTCTCATCTTCTTGCAAGAGATCCTGACGCCGTCATGGGTGTTTTCCCGGCAGATCACCTTATCGTGGGACACCGCCTTTTCTCAGGAGCACTTTCATCGGCGCTGAAGCTGGTAAACTCAGACCGCCTCCTGGTGACACTGGGTATTGTTCCTTCATCTCCTCATACAGGTTACGGCTATATTCAGTTTGATAAAAAACGACCTTTAGAAAATGGAAAGGCGTTTGGCATCAAAACTTTTGCTGAGAAGCCTACAGCCTCTGCCGCCAAACGGTTTCTTGAGAGTGGTGATTTCCTCTGGAACAGCGGCATGTTTGTCTGGAAAGCCTCAGTTTACCTCGAAGCCATGAGGGATCACATGGCCGTTCATCACGAAATCATGGAAGAGATCGGACAGGCTGTTGGGACAGGCAAGTATCAGTCAACTCTGGAAGCGAAGTGGGACTCGCTTTCGCCCGAATCGGTTGACTACGGCATTCTTGAAAAAGCGTCCAACATTTACGTTGTGAAGTCCGAGTTCACGTGGAGCGATATGGGATCGTGGAATTCCTATTTTGAACTTTTACCGAAAAAGGGTGACGGCAATGTTGTGAAAGGTGACGGCTTGGTTATCGATGGCGGAGGAAACCTCATCTATTCTTTGGATAAACTAACAACAGTTATGGGACTTAGCGATATTGCTGTTATCAACACTGATGATGCCACACTCATCGTACCGAGAGACAGGGCGGAAGAAATCAAGACTATTGTATCAATTGTGAAACAGAAAGGGAGGGACGATCTTCTTTGAAGCCGGAAGAACTGTACAATCACTTTGAGGAACTTGCCGATCAGCTCAATGTAACCATTCTTGAGGGAAAAGGTGACTTTGAGGGAGGATACTGCACGGTGAACGGTGATCAGTTTGTGGTGTTGAACAAAATACGACCTCTTGCTCAACGTCTCCGGATACTGGCGGTTTCATTCGGGGCGCTCGATCTGAAAGATCGCTACATTGTGCCAGTCCTGAGAGAATTTGTCGATTCTCATTTATTTGAAGAGGAGCGTGCTTGAGGCGAAAAGCCTTGATTTGGCTGACGTTCGTTTTTATACTCCCGTCCCTTGGCGTCCAAGCGGACGGTTGTGTAGAGCTCGGGTTACCTTTTCAAAGTTTTTAGAAAGGAATTTTCATGAGCAATATTCAGACTAAAGATATCCGCAACATTGCGATTGTGGGTCACGGTACGTCCGGCAAGACGATTCTTGCCGAAACGATGCTTTATAACGCTGGTGAGACAAACCGTATCGGGAAAATAGAAGACGGCACGACCATATCTGATTATCATCACCAGGAGATCAACAGGAAAATTTCTATCAGCAGCACACCGCTACACTGCAACTGGCTAGATAAACGGGTGAATATTCAGGATGCACCCGGTTTCCTCGATTTTCTGGGTGAAGCGAAAAGTTCGCTTCGGGTTTCCGACCTTTCTGTTATTGCTGTACCTGCCACAAGCGGTGTAGAAACAGGGACCGATATTGTGAGCGGTTATGCTGATGAATACGGAATTCCTAAAATGTTTGTGGTGACGATGCTAGACAAAGAGCACACCAAGTTTGATGCGATTTTGAGCGATCTTCAGAGTCATTTCTCACGGCGGGTCTTCCCGCTCACACTGCCGGTAAATGCCGGGGCAGGATTCAATCAGGTGGCCGACGTTCTCAGAAAGACAATGCTGACCTATAGCACTGATGCCAGTGGCAAGAGCGAAGAGGGTGATCTTCCCGATAATCTAAAAGATAAAATTGATCAGATGCACGAGGAGCTTATCGAGTTCATTGCTGAATCAGATGATACTCTGCTTGAAAAATTTTTCGATCAAGGCGGACTTTCTGAGGAAGAACTGAGAAGCGGAATTCATGAAGCTATACTTAGCGAAAGTATAATTCCTCTGGTCGCTACGGCGGCGCAAACCAATGTTGGTGTTACAAGACTCTTGGACTTTATTTCAAAGTACTGTCCTTCTCCTGCAGATGTTGCAGAGGTTAGCGTAAATAAATTGGGCTCAGATGATGAAACGATGATTACTGCCTCTACAGATCAGCCTACCTCTCTTTTCATATATAAAACTGTCAGCGAACCACATGTAGGAGAACTTTCATTCTTCCGGGTCTACTCGGGATCTGTAAAAAGTGGTCAGGATCTGAAAAATACTTCTCGCCATTCCAATGAACGAATGGGACCTATTTTTTCCATGAATGGAAAAAATAGGAAAGATGCAGGAGTGCTTAATGCAGGTGACATCGGTGCCGTAGTAAAACTGAAAAATACACATACAGGTGATACCCTTTGTGATGCGAAACTGGATGTAGAGCTTCCCGGGATTGTTTTTCCCGCACCTTCAATCCATGAAGCTGTGATTACGAAATCCAAAGGTGATGAAGAAAAAATTGCCACAGGTTTAGCGACCCTTCATGAGGAAGATCCCACTTTTGTTTATCGTGTCGATTCTGAGTTGAAGCAGACAATCATTTCCGGTCTCGGTGAACTTCAGCTAGAAATTGTTGTTGATCGTCTGAAACAGAAATTTAGCGTTGAAGTTGACTTAATCGAACCGAAAGTCCCTTATCGTGAGACAATTCGTGGTAAAGGTGAATCGAAATATCGCCATAAGAAACAGTCAGGTGGCGCTGGCCAGTTTGCCGAAGTTTGGATGACCGTTGAACCGAAAGCTCGAGGAGAAGGTGTAGAGTTTTCTAACAGTCTTGTTGGGCAGAGTGTTGATCGTGTCTTTGTGCCATCTGTCGAAAAGGGTGTTAATGCAGCTTGTGGGGAAGGAATATTGGCCGGATGTATGGTTGTGGATGTAAAGGCGAATTTCTATGATGGAAAACAGCACCCTGTGGACTCTAAAGACGTGGCTTTCCAGATCGCAGGTAAAGGCGCATTTAAAGAAGCTTTCATGGATGCCAAACCTAGTCTTTTAGAACCTATTTTGGAGATTGAAGTGAAAGTACCGGAAGATCAAATGGGTGATGTTATGGGCGATATCTCAGGCAGGCGAGGAAAGGTTTTAGGGGTGGACACAGAAGGGGGATTCCAGGTAATCAAAGCTGAAGTGCCTCAAGCAAGCCTTTATCGTTATTCCACGACACTGAGGTCCCTTACTGGTGGCCGAGGCACACACCGTGAGAAATTCAGCCACTATGAAAATATGCCTGGTGATGTCGAAAAGAAAGTGATTGCCGCGAATACAGAAACAGAAGAGGAAGAATAATCTTTGGATTCATGCATGGTATAGGGTTGAAAGAAATTTCGCTTTGATCACTCATTCCGATTATCTAATAAATATCTTAGTTCGGGCATCATTTCATTACTGTAATTCTCCAATAATCCAGACCTACATATTCCATGGATAGACTCTGGGCTCCTTGGCGCATTGAGTACTTAAGGGCTCCCAAAGAAGAGGGGTGTATTTTCTGTGATAAGCCTGCTGCAGACGATGACCGAAAAGAACTTATCCTGTACCGCGGGGAATACAGTTTTATTTTAATGAATCTCTATCCCTACAACAATGGACATCTCATGTTAGCACCTTATGTTCATGAATCCGACCCATTGAATATTTCTGTGGAAACAAAGTCTGAGATAATGGTCCTGGCAGATGCAAGTATGGAGATACTAAAGTCTGCCTTGAAGGCTGAAGGCTTTAATTTTGGGGCGAATATCGGTAAAGCCGGAGGTGCTGGTATAGCGGATCATCTTCATTACCATCTTGTACCGAGGTGGAGCGGCGACACAAACTTTATGCCTGTATTGGGGCATACCAAGATAGTTATGGAAGGTCTCAGTGAAACTTACGACAGTCTAAGGCCAGCTTTCGATAAAATAGATGCTTGATTTCGCCCAAACCTGGCTGCCATTTCTTTATCTCTATGGAGTAGGAGGTGCAGCCTTCGTTATTGGTATGATGTTGATTCTTAGAACGAAGGCACTCAACAGTGAAATACCTCGTCATAGACTCTGGATCAAGGTGCTTCTTTTTGGTTTTGGTTTTTATTTTACCTTGCACGCCGTCTTCATCATGTTGGCGTTGGGGAGTTCCTGATGGATTTGGCAGTCGGCACAAATCTCGACCGTTTCGTTATAGTCACATATTTCGTGATTGTCATGGGTTTCGGTGCCTATTTCGGGAAGTACAGCAAAACTACATCGGACTATTTTTTTGGTGGCAGGCGCTTTTCTTGGTGGCTCATATCAATCTCAATCGTTGCCACAGGGATCGGCTCCCATAGCTTTGTCAAGTATTCCACCAAGGCGTACCAGTACGGTTTCTCATCAACCATGACATACATGAACGACTGGTTCTTCATGCCGCTTTTCATGTTCGGCTGGCTCCCCATCATCTATTACACGCGCGTTGGTTCTATACCAGAATACTTCGAAAAACGATTCAATAAAACAGCAAGATCCCTCGCCATGCTCATGATACTTGTTTACATGATCGGCTACATTGCAATTCAGTTCCTGACGCTGGCAACGGCTCTGTACAGGATTTATAGTATACCACTTATGGTAACCGTGGTGATTATTGCTGTAGCTACCACCATCTATATGCACTTCGGTGGACAAACATCAGTCATCTTCACAGATCTGTTCCAGGGACTCATACTTATCTTTGCCGGACTGTTACTTTTCTTCCTCGGTCTCAACTACCTGGCCGATCACACAGCGTTGGGTGGATTGCAAGCATTCTGGCAAAATCTTACACCTGATCAGAAACTTCCGCTTGCACATTTTAACCGTCCGCCCGATTTTAATTTTGTTGGGATTTTTTGGCAGGATGGTATCGCGGGCTCTATTGGTTTTTTGTTTCTCAATCAAGGATTGATCATGCGTTTCATGGCTGCACGGAGTGTGAACGAAGGTCGAAAGGCTGCAGCCTTTAACGTACTTCTGGTATTACCTATTTCTGCCATTGTTGTTTCAAATGCCGGTTGGATCGGTCGGGCAATTGCCAACGCTGTGCCTGGAGCTCTACCTGCCGGCATGGAGGCGAATGATGTCTTTGTTGCCGTCACAAATGTGGTTTCCAGTCCGGGTGTTTTCGGCTTTATCATTGCTGCTCTATGTGCCGCCCTAATGTCTACCGCTGATACACTGGTGAACGCTTCATCAGCTATTATTGTAAATGACGTCTACCGCCCACTAGCGAAAAAAGAGGCTAATGATATAAAAGAGCTAAAAATTGCCCGTTTCACCTCCATTGGTGTGAAAGTTATAGCGGTGATTTTGGTACCTTTTTTCAATTCATTTGACTCGATCTATGAAGCTCACGGCTGGTTCCACTCAACATTCACACCGCCACTTGTTGTGGCAGTATTCCTTGGGATTTTCTGGAAACGGTTCACCACACCGGCTGTAATTGCCACGTTTGTATTGGGTGCTGCTCTGATGATTCTGGGCCAATTCTTTCCAGAACTAGTTAAACCATTTTCACACGGTATTGAATTGAGACCCGGCCGGGGATATTATTACATAGGTGCACTCTATAATATTGCAGTGTGTGCCGGTGTTGGAGTTATTGTTAGCCTTTTTACTAAGCCTGAACCTATGGAGAAGTTAAAAGGTCTAACGCTATCCGATGTGAATTCGCTCCGGGAGATATTTAAAGGAAGTAAACCGAATGATCGTCTCGGCGAAGAAGTAACAGTACTCTGGAAACTGATTGACAGTGATAAAAATATTGTTCGCTTCTCTAAACATGAGATGGATAAAATGGCTGCGGAGGTTGGTGATCTTGTCTATGTTTCAGACAGCCGTAAATGGCTCGGGGGACTCAAATCCATCCATTCGGTTTATGGTGAACCCCATGAAGAACAGGGTATTATTTACATCTCTAAAGAGCAGCTTGAACATGGACAGTTTGTTGAGGATAAATCAGTCACAGCTGAAAAAGAAATGTAACATCCTCCTTGGGTGCGCCAGCGTGAAAAGGTAAATTTGCCGCGCTTTGATTGAGATATTCCGGAGTAGCTCAATGGTAGAGCGGGTGGCTGTTAACCACTAGGTTGGGGGTTCAAGTCCCTCCTCCGGAGCAATAAATAAGCCTCTTTCGAGGCTTTTTTCATTAATAGCACTATATTTATGAAAGTGTCAACTGGTCTACAGAAAAGGAAAGAGTGTCTGATCTAACTCGTCGGGATTTTCTCCGCCAAACTATCCTTCTAGCCGCGGGTTCGGCATTTATTTCTTGTGACAATGATCCGGAAGAAGCAGACAACGACTCTCCTGGAGCTTTGTCAGGCAACAAACCCTCCAAACAAGTCATTATTGTTGGCGCGGGTATGTCTGGGTTGGTTGCGGCTTACGAGTTAAAAAGAGCCGGTCATGATGTAACAATTCTGGAAGCCAGGGACCGTATCGGGGGACGTGTGTTTACTGTACGCTCGCCATTTTCTGATGGACACCATGCTGAGGCCGGCGCCGCCCGAATCCCTCCTGATCATAACCTGACTCTAGGCTATGCTGACCATTTTGACTTAAAACTTGATCCCTTTTATCCCCTATCAGGTTCCTTTGTAGACTTAGCAGATGGGACTCGTACCGTGATTCCTACCAGCGATTTTCTGGAAGGTCGCCCCTGGCCCGGATCGGTTAAACACAAAGAATATGTAAAGATTCGGGGCGGTTCGGATTTGCTTCCTCAGTCTTTCGCTGAATCCCTTGCGGATAAGATCCAACTCTTGAAACCTGTTGAATCCATAGAGCAAAACACCGATGGTGTGGTAGTAAAAGTTTCAGGTGGAGCCCAGTTTACCGCTGACAGAGTGCTGTGTACTGTCCCTTTGCCTGTGCTCAATAAAATCGATTTCAAACCATTACTTTCTGCTGAAAAAGTAGATGCTACGAGTGGTGGCTATAATTATGCTGCCTCTACCAGGGTTTTTGTTCAGTTCAAGGAAAGATTTTGGGAAAGCGAAGGTCTCAATGGATGGGGCTATACGGACTGGCCCGAGGAGGTCTGGCAACCGACCTGGGACCGGGATGGGCCCCGAGGAATCATTATGTCCTATTTAAGATACGATAGAGCTGTTGAACTAGATGGGATGAGTGAAGACAAACATGTTGAGAACGTGTTGAGCAGGTGGGAAAATGTCTTTCCTGGTGTGAATGATCACATTGAAAATGGTACTTCACACTCTTGGGCACTGCAGGAGTGGTCTGGTGGTGCTTGGGCATCCCCAACTGCTGCTCAATATGAAGCTTTACAGTCACACATTGGCAAGGCTGAAGGTAGAATCCACTTTGCAGGTGAACATGCATCGGATTATCATGGCTGGATGCAGGGAGCACTGGTTTCTGGGCTGAGGGCGGCTCAGGAAATCCATGAGTACGAGTTGGATTCATTAGTTGTATAAATTGACGCGCTCTGGCGCCCTTTGTTTATTCTTCACTTTCTCCATGGTATTAGGACAAGATCCTCCCACTATTCGATGGAAACAGATTGAAACCAGCCATTACCGCCTCGTATTTGCAGAGGAACTCTCACTGGAAGCCAATCGGGCAGCAAATCTCCTTGAGGCAAATTATATTCGCACTGGTGGCAGTATGGGTGGACGCCACAGAAAAATCCCCATTGTTTTACGTAACCGCAGCGCAATACCCAATGCCTTTGTTGGTTTGGCACCATGGAAGTCGGAATGGTACCATATCCCACTGTCCCTAAAAGAAATGGGATCCCTTGAATGGTATGAGCTTCTTGCCAGCCATGAAGGTCGACACATGTTCCAGTTCGGACAGGCAGACAAACGAATTAATCGTCTTTTCAGGCTTCTGGGTGGTGAGGGGATGCAATCCATAGCGGGTTTTTTGATGATACCCGGTTGGTTTTGGGAGGGGGATGCCGTAGTCACTGAAACTTTATTATCTGAAAGTGGTCGCGGTCGCCAACCTTACTTTAACAGAGAAATTCGCGCCCTACTTTTGGATGACACCCGTTACAGTTATCGCAAGGCACTTTACGGTTCATTCAAGGAGGAATACCCAAACCATTATCATTACGGCTCTCTGATGTCGTCTCACGTGGTCAGGAGATATGGACCGGAAACACTTTCAGAGATTCTCTATCAGACGATGAAATGGCCTTTAATTAGGAATCCCTTTAATCCTTTCAGCGCTGCTTCAAAAAAAGTGACGGGTCGTTCCACTTCTCAGCTTTACCATGATGCCATGGATGAAATGGCCGGTGTTTGGAAAGATCATATCAAGGATGTTCAATTCACTGAACTTGAAGTTCTCAGTCCTGAGAACTTCAAGTTCAGGACCGACTATCTTTTTCCCGGTTATGACAAAGAAGGTAACCTTTATGCCGTTAAACGCAGTTTATCTCAATTAGCTTTGCTTGTTCAGCTAAATGAAGAGGGTGGTGAAAGGGTTATCACAGAGCTCCCCAGTATGGTGGAAGAATTGGGTATTCACATTGCCGGTGGGTTTGCAGTTTGGAATGAGATTCAACCGGATAGGCGATGGACAAAACAGAGTTGGTCCAATATAGTCCTTTGTGATTTGAAAAATGGTGGTAGAAAACAGCTTACGGAAGAGGTGCGGTACTATGCTCCTGCCATCTCAGCTGATGGATCAAGAATAGCAGTTGTAGAATTCAGTGAAACTCGAGAATGCTTTCTTGTTATCCTGGATAGTGATACAGGAAAGATTTTATACCGTTTCTCCTCAATTGGTAACACCTCCATTTTGCATCCCCGTTGGTCTGATGACGGAGAAAAAATTGTCTTTGTTTCACACCATTTAAATGGAAAGTCAATATCCGTAATCAATGTTACCAGTGGGGAGATAACAAACATCAAACCTGAATCTTGGGAGGAAGTATTTAAGCCAATTTTCAATGAAAATTTTATTATTTATGAGTCACCCTACTCAGGTATAGATAATCTTTACGCAACTGAAATATCAACTGGGGCAACATTTCAGGTTGCCTCTGTTAAGGTTGCTTCTTCGAACGCGGTCCTTTCAGCCAGCGGAGATAGTTTGGTTTTTAATGATTACACTTCCAAGGGTGATAGAATTGTATCCATATCCTTAGATCAAGACCGATGGATACCCATTCAATCAGTGAACATTCGAGATGACATCACGACTGATTCCTTGGTAAAGAAAGGTCCATCTTCCGATAATGAATCAGTAAATAAAAAGTATGAGATTACAGATTACAACCATTCTGGCTTCTTTTTCAATTTTCACAGCTGGGAAGTCATCCCTGAAACCGTAGAACCGACTTTTTCCCTTTATTCGGACAATGTTCTAGGAACTGCCAGTTTCATTTTACGAACATCTTACAACAGGAATGAAAAGAAGCTGTTTTCAGAACTGCGAGGAGGTTATCGGGGGTGGTATCCCATCTTAAGCGGCGGTCTCGGTTGGGGTGAAAGGGTCAGCCCGGACATTGTAGAAGTGCCTGTGGGTAGAGCGGACACAGCCAAAAGTCACCTCACTCATTTTTGGCAGGAGCAAAGCTTTGATTTAAGGGTCACCTTACCAATTATCAATCGGCGGTTTGGGGTCAGGATGGAAGCCTTAAACATTACAACCACCCTGCAAAGGACGACCACATCCAATCATGAAATTGCCTTTACCTGGCAAGAGAGAGATGATCTGCCCGACACCACCCTTCCCAATACAGTTGCGGACGGCATTATTTTCCCCATTACCGTTGAGGCTAACTATGCTTTTTATACGGAAGATGCGCCAAGAGACGTGATGCCAAGAAAAGGGGCTGAGGTCGACATTGCTATTACAAATACGCCCTTCAAGAGCAATTTTAAAGGGAGCAGGGCATTTCTGGGCACAACATGGTTCCTGCCGGGGATATTCGCCCATGACGCCATTAGGGTTTCAGGGGCACTGGAGAAAAAGAAAGATGATGGATACCCTTTCCAAAGTTTAGTGGAGATGCCCCTGACCCATGAATATGTTTTCCATGAAAGTGTAACAAGCATCAGAGGTTACTACAAAGTCCCCCTTTTCTATCCCGATGGTGGATTGGACATGTTACCTCTAATGAGATGGCTAAAGTTCGGGTATGTTAAGAGGGTTTCCCTGGACATGTTTGGTGAGTGGATGCGTGGTCTTAATGGTGACACAGTCCGTGATTATCTTACCGTCGGCGCCGGTTTCACTTTTGAATCAACTGCATTCCACCTGCCGTTCACGTTGCCTCTCACCATCCTTTATGTTTATTCTCCAACTGAAGGTGTCGGATCAGTCAAATTTCGGCTCGATTTTTAGCTGGCTATGATTAACTCTGGTCGGTTTGTATATTCCTTTGAGTGATCAATCTAACAGGATGAAGCGGAAGATTTACCTCGATAACAACGCCACAACGCCCATAGACCCGGCCGTGCTTAAGGCGATGATGCCTTACTTTACCGAGAAGTTCGGGAACGCTGCTAGCAGGAACCATCCTTTTGGTTGGGAAGCGGAAGAAGCTGTTGAAAAAGCTCGCAAGATCGTTGCCGAAGATTTGAAATGTCGCCCACGGGAAATTGTATTTACCAGCGGCGCTACGGAATCGATCAATCTTGCCATTAAAGGGTATTGCCATCGAAACAGTGAAAAAGGGAAACATATTGTAACGCAGGTAATCGAGCACAAAGCTGTACTCGATACTTGCAAAGAGATGGAAAATCGGGGTTGGACAGTGACTTATCTACCGGTAGAGAAAAATGGGTTGATCGATCTGGCTGAATTGAACGAGGTTATCCATGACGACACCATTCTTGTGACAATTATGCATGCGAATAATGAGATCGGGGTCGTGAATGATATAGCCAGGATCGGAGAGATATGTCGGAAACGGGATATCCGTTTCATGGTGGATGCGGCTCAGTCGTTTGGCAAGTTGCCCATTGATGTTGAGGCAATGAATATTGATATACTTGCTGCCTCTGGACACAAAATTTACGGACCAAAGGGGGTCGGTTTTCTTTATGTCCGTCAACGAAATCCGAAGGTGGAACTAAAACTCCAGATGGATGGCGGCGGTCACGAACGGGGCATGCGCTCAGGAACTCTCCCTGTGCCCCTTATTATTGGGCTTGCTGAGGCTGCCAAACTTTGCGCTGATAACAGATTTGAAGAGTCAACACGACTTAAGTCAATGCGTGATAAATTGGTAAAGAAAGTGACTTCTGATCTGCCGGACACAATTATCAACGGCAGTCTGGAACATCGACTGCCCCACAATATCAATTTTTCTTTTCCCCACGTGGAAGGCGAGGCACTCCTCATGAAGTTGGAATCCATAGCCTGCTCATCGGGCTCGGCCTGTACCAGTGCAACACTTCAACCTAGTTACGTCATGAAAGCTCTGGGGCACAGTGAAGAACTGGCTCATTCATCTATACGCATCGCCTTCGGCCGCATGAATAAGGAAGACGATGTGGAAATCGCAGCTAAAGAAATCATTGATGCGGTGATGACCTTGAGAGAAAAATCACCCTTTCATCATATAGCAAAGTCACAGCCGGCCTGAAAAAAAGAGCTCCCACTTCCTGTTTTTTCCTTAATTTCCACGCAAGTCTCTTAGCTGACTGACCTAAGTCGAACCCTTCGCAGGGATACTTCAGTAGCGATAAGGTCTGATGCCGGTACTGTTCTGTTGGAAACGACAGGATCAGCTCCCGATCCCGTTATTTGGCGGGATAAACTTGGAAGGGGACACCTATTGAATAGTCGAACGGAAACAGTAGATATATCATCCGCATCGCTTGCTAGACATGGCGAATTGATTGTCGATCAGTTCGGACGCACGTTTGACTATGTCCGTATCGCGGTAAACGAACGATGTAATCTTCGGTGTGTTTACTGCATGCCTGAGGAAGGTGTCGATTTTCTTCCCCAAAAAGATCTCCTCACAACAGATGAAATCAATCGATTAATATCCATCCTGGTCGAAAGTGGGGTAAAAAAAATCCGATTTACGGGGGGTGAACCCCTTCTCCATAAAGATATTGTTTCTCTTGTGGGTTTTGCAGCAAATGCGGGGGTCAAATCAGTCCATCTTACCACAAACGGCTTGTTGCTGGAAAAAGTGGCAAAACCTCTTCTGGATGCGGGACTAACGGGCATCAACATCAGCCTGGATACTCTAGATCATCAAAAATTTGTAGAGATTACCCGACGAGAAGGGGTGGAGAAAGTAATAGATGCGCTAAACCTTGCCCTCTCTTTGGAATTTCGATCCGTGAAAATAAATGTTGTGTTCATGCGGGATTTTAACCACAGGGAGATCGGAGACTTTATTGAACTGACACGGGAAAAACCTCTGACAGTTCGATTCATCGAATTGATGCCCTTTGACGCTCACCAGATCTGGAAGACGGGAAAATTTTTCGGTGCTGAGCTTATCGAAAAAGAAATTCGCCGTCTCCATCCAGGAATTGAACCCGATTCCGGTACAGCCACGGAACACAGTTTATTCAAAGTGCCCGGTTATGCCGGTAAAGTGGGAATTATCCCCGCCTTTACCCGCAGCTTTTGCGGTGAGTGCAACCGTATTCGGGTTACAGCCGATGGGAAGATCAGGAACTGTCTCTACTCAGATGATGAATTTGATCTGAAGGGACTTATTCGGAACGGTGCTAACGACGTGGAGATTGGTAAGGTGATCCGTCGTGCCATGTGGATGAAGCCGGAAGACGGGTGGGTAGCCCAAAGACAGGAAGACCACGGCAGGGAAAGTATGACAAAGATCGGAGGATGAATTGATCAAATTTTCTCATTTAGATGAAAAAGGCGATGTGGAAATGGTGGATGTTACTGATAAGCCAGCTACCGAGAGAACAGCCAGAGCTGAAGGCAAAATCAGCATGAAAAAAGAGACTCTGGCGTTGCTTCTTGAAAATGAACTTCCCAAAGGCAATGTTCTGACCACCGCCAAAATCGCCGGTATCCAGGCGGCGAAAAAAACATCCGATCTTATCCCTTTATGTCATCCCTTGAATGTTTCCTGGGTTAATATTGAGTTTGAGCCTGAGGGGGACCATATTCTCATTAAAGCAGTAGCAAAAACAAAAGAAGCAACAGGAATTGAGATGGAGGTGCTTACAGCGGTTAGTGTAGCAGCACTCACCATTTACGATATGTGCAAGGCTGTGGATAAGACCATGGTCATTTCGGACGTTCATCTGTTGGAGAAAAAGGGCGGCAAAAGTGAACATCGAACCGATTACTCTGTCAAAACGGCCGTTCTGGTTCTCTCCCAGTCGGTCCATGAAGGAAAAAGTGAGGATACCTCCGGTAAAATATTGGAACAAGGGCTGTCCAAAAACGGATGCAAAATTGACCACACCGAGGTGATTCCCGACGACAGCGAGCAGTTAAAGACAGTTATGAATGATCTCATTTCAAAGAATTTTGAACTTGTGGTCACCTCCGGCGGAACCGGGGTAGGGCCCTATGATATTACCATCGACATCATAGAGCCGATGCTCTCGCAGCGACTGCCCGGTGTTGAACAGGCTCTTCACAGCTACGGCCGATCTAAAACACCGACAGCCATGCTTTCCAGGCTTCTGGCCGGCCGGATTGGTAACACCTTTGTCATTTGTTTGCCGGGCAGTCCCGGTGCGTCGAAGGATGCACTTACAGTACTCATTCCGGATTTCCTTCATGTGTTCCCAATGATAGAGGGAAAACGACACTAAATATGGAATTCCAGATCGGACTTCTCTTTTCACTGGCGGTTATTGCTGCACTGTACGGTTCTGTGGGTCACGGCGGTGCTTCAGGATATCTGGCTGTCCTATCTCTGTCAATTTTTGCGTCTTACGGTGCGGTCTGGTTGAAACCTCACGCTCTCGTCCTCAACCTTGTGGTTGTTTCCTTGGGGCTTTATCACTACGGCCGGCAAGGATATTTCAATATGAAGCTGATACTGCCGTTTGTCTTGACGTCTATACCGTTCGCATACCTGGGGGCTTACCTCCCGATTATCAATTGGCTTTTTGACACGCTTCTTTCTCTAACCCTTTTGTGGGCTGCCTGGCGACTTATGATGTCAGTCAAGAGCAATAGTCAAGTTCAGAAATCACCGTCGATGGTTGTCAGCCTTGGTGTTGGGGCGGGGCTTGGATTTTTGTCGGGACTTGTTGGTGTGGGAGGCGGTATTTTTCTTTCCCCCCTTATTATCCTCAAAGGTTGGGCTACAGCTAAAGAGACTGCTGCTGTGAGTGCTTTCTTTATTCTTGTCAATTCTCTGGCGGGCTTGACGGGTGCTTTTATATCAGACCAAGTCCAATTGGATGGTGATTTGATCATCCAGTTTGCTGTGGCTGTTCTTATTGGTGGATTCTTGGGTACTCGCTTTGGTGCCAACCATGCTTCAGACCAGATGATTCGCCGTCTTTTGGTAGTGGTCCTTGTGGTTGCCGCCCTCCGCCGAGTGTTGGGTCTTGTTGGGCTGTGGCCATGATATCAGTCGCTGAAGCTCACAAGATTATTCAAGACCGGATTCGGAGGCCGGAAATCGAGACTGTTAAGGTTAATGATGCTACAGGGAGAGTTCTTGCTCGTGAGATAGTGGCCACCTTCCCTCAACCCCGTTTCGACAACACCGCCATGGACGGTTTTGCTGTCCGCGCGAGAGACACGATAGGCGCATCAGCTGATTTGCCAGTCACACTTTCAATGAAAGGTGTTGTTCCTGCCGGTAGTTCAGCCGACACCGTCATCGGCAAGGGTGAATGTTGCCAGATTATGACAGGAGCTCCCATTCCCGAAGGGGCAGACGCTGTTGTGGTGGTGGAAGAGAGCAGCGGGTTTAGCAATAACCGTTGTGTTGAGGTTTTCCGGGAGGCGACGGATGGTGAAAATATTCGCTATGGTGGAGAAGAAATTGCTGAAGGAGAGACACTTATTCGCCCCGGTAACCGTCTGGGTGCCGGCGAGATCGGTGTTGCTGCTACTTTCGGTTTCGGGGAGCTGGAAGTTTACCGTCGACCTAACATTTCCTTATTTGCTACAGGAGATGAGTTGATTGAACCGGGGGAAGAATTGAAACCGGGCCAGATTTACAATTCCAATCTTCACGTCTTCGCCGAACTTTCAGAACGTGTTGGCACTCTGGTAGCCATGCAGCGTGTGTTGAAAGACAGCCGCGAGTCACTGAAGGATTTCCTGTCGGAAGCCATGGAAAAAAGTAACCTCATAGTCTCCTCCGGTGGTGTTTCCATGGGGAAGCATGATTATGTCCGGGATGTTTTCCTAGAGTTGGGCGTGAAGGAATATTTCTGGAAAGTGGCACAAAAACCGGGACGCCCCTTTTTTTTCGGAGAATTAGAAGAGACACTGATATTTGGACTGCCGGGCAATCCCGTTTCCTCCTTTGTCTGTTTTATGGAATATGTGTGGCCCAATAAAGTAACTGCCCGACTCGTTGAGTCTTTCCCACGGGAAACAGAGAAACGGCGCTACCTTTTAGGGCATGTTGAAATGGACGGCCGGGAAATGGTGGCAAAACCGTCCGGCAAGTACGGTTCCCATATGTTTACCTCTGCTCTTATGGCCAACGCTATTCTGGAATCACCCCGAGGAGAAGGTCCTCTCAAATCCGGTCAAGAAATTACAGCCCGGCTCCTTCCATGGAGCGAATTACAATGAATATTTCAGCTAAAGAGTTGGCCCAGTGGCTTGACGGGAGCCGCAAGGTTGAAGTTGTGGATGTTCGCCGTGAGGACCAGCGGAAACAGTGGCCCTTGAGAGAACTTGAGACATTGGAGACAGATCTTGACCAACTGTCCCCGGAAAAGTTGAAGACGACAACGGTTCTTATCTGTCAGTTCGGAATTATTACACAGCGGTGGATTGAAATAGAGGATCCGGATGAGGTGTACAATCTCATCGGTGGTGCTCAGGCGTGGAACGCCTACAAAAAAGATGAACGTGATCTGTCTCGGTACAGCCGGCAGATGGTTCTGCCAGAAATTGGTGAAGAAGGTCAACGTAGGCTTCTCGAATCCAAGGTAACTATTGTAGGTATCGGAGGGTTGGGATGTCCTGCCGCTCAGTATCTTGCCGCAGCCGGAGTGGGGAAACTTTGCCTAATTGATGGCGATGTGGTGGACCTCACCAATCTCCAACGCCAGCCTCTCTTCAGATCAGACCGTATAAGCGATCCAAAAAGTGATGTGGCGGTTGAGGCTCTATCCGGGCTGAATCCTGACTGTAACGTGGAATCACATCACACATTTCTTTCGGAAAAGAATTGCCAGACATTGCTGGCCGGAAGCGATGTGGTGCTGGATGCCACAGACACCATTGCCGCACGCAGAGTAATGGATCAGTATTGTTTCCGAAAGTCTATTCCTCTCATCTACGGCGGACTCTACAAGTTTGAAGGCCAAGTCTCTGTTTTTCATTTCAACGGTGGACCTTCATATGCTGACGTTTTCCCAGAGAGTGTTACTGATGGCGGCTCATGCAGTGACGATGGTGTTCCAGGGATGTTACCAGGAATTATTGGAAGCATTCAGGCATTGGAGGCGATCAAGGTTATCCTGGGAATTACGCCCAACCTATCGGGAAAGCTGTTGCTTTACAACGGTCTCAGCCACACCATGGAGCAAATCGAACTTAACGTATGAGTCTACAGGTGACCGTTCGCTGCTTCTCTCATGTTCGTGAGGCGTTGGGAAAAGAAACTGTAAATCTGGAGTTGGAAGACGACGCTGATACATCCACCGTTGAAAATAAAATTCGCGAAATGGCCGGGGACAACCTTCATGGAATAACTCTGAGAGTAGCAGTCAACAAAAAATATATGCCTGAACCTATTGCCCTGAAAAACGGTGATGAGGTGGCACTGATTCCTCCAGTCCAAGGGGGATAAAAAACAACATGATTAAGACAGAAATCGTTCAGGGAAAAATCGATCCGTTCCCTAGTGAAGACAATCATACCAGTGAAGGAGCTGAGGTTGTATTCAATGGTCGGGTGAGAAAGACAGAGCACGGCAAACCCATCATCGCACTGGAATATGAACAGTACGAGGGAATGGCCGGTGAGGAACTGGAAGCTTTGGCCAAAGAAACGGTGGAGAAATTCCCCATTCACGATCTGCTTTGCCGCCATAGGGAGGGTGAAGTGCCCGTAGGAGAATCCTCTCTGCATATATCTATCTGGGCTCCCCACCGAAAAGAATCGCTGGATGCACTCTCCTGGTTTATTTCGGAACTGAAGAAACGGGTACCCATCTGGAAGTGGGCTGTCTATCCTGATGGGACAAAAGAGGCCACCAGTCATGAATGCTGAAAGTGGATGGGCAGCGGCGATCTGTGTAAATTATAACGGGGTGATTCTTTAACTGATCTCAAGGGTGTAAATAATGATTAACAACAAATTTCCACCTCCTGGTTCTTTTGCCTCAAATGCGCATATTAGTTCCATGGACCAGTACCATGAACTGTATAAACAGTCCATCGATAATCCCGAAGATTTTTGGGCGGACAAGGCTGAGAGACTGGACTGGAGCGAAAAATGGAGTAATGTCCGGGCCTTCGATTTTGTGGATGGTAATATCAGCTGGTTTGAGAACGGTAAGCTGAATGTGAGCCAGAATTGCCTCGACCGGCATGTGGATGGTGGTCACGGCGACCGACCTGCCATCATTTGGGAAGGGAATGATCCCAATGAAGACCAAACCTTCACCTATTCAGAACTTCTGTCTGAAGTAAAGAAGTTTGCCAATGTGCTCAAAAATAATGGGATAGAAAAAGGAGACAGGGTTTGCTTTTATCTTCAGATGGTGCCTCAGTTGGCCATCGCCATGCTCGCCTGTACCCGGATCGGTGCCGTTCATTCTATTGTGTTTGGTGCTTTTAGTGCAGATTCGCTGAGAGACCGTATCAACGATTCTGCCTGCAAAATACTTATTACGCAAGATACGGGTGTGCGGGGGATCAAAACGGACATCCCAATGAAAGCTAACGCTGATAAAGCTGTGGCGCAGACGCCGTCCATTGAGACGGTGCTTGTCGTGAAGCGTACCGGCGCCGATGTCAATTTTGAGAGTGGGCGTGATTTCTGGTGGCATGAAGAGATGGACAAAGCCGATGCCGAATGCCCGCCTGAGCCCATGGATTCTGAAGATCCTCTCTTTATTCTCTATACCTCCGGCTCAACCGGAAAGCCGAAGGGGGTTCTTCACACGACAGGGGGATACCTCACATACACGTCCTATACGCATGAACTGATCTTTGATTATCATCCGGAAGATATATTCTGGTGTACAGCGGATATCGGTTGGATCACGGGCCATTCTTACATTGTTTACGGTCCTCTAGCTAATTGCGCCACTACCGTCATGTTTGAAGGGGTTCCCAATTACCCGGATTTTGGCCGGTTCTGGGACATTGTTAAGAAACATAAGATAAACCTGTTTTATACCGCCCCCACCGCACTCCGGGCACTCATGAAAGAAGGTGACGACCACGTCACTTCACGAGACCTGTCATCCCTGCGACTGCTGGGCACGGTAGGTGAACCAATCAAAGAACCAGAGTGGATGTGGTATCACTCCGTGGTGGGCAAGGAAAAATGTCCCATTGTGGACACCTGGTGGCAAACGGAGACAGGCGGTATTCTCATAACCCCTCTTCCCGGGGCCACACCAACCAAACCCGGCTCCGCAACGCTGCCTTTTTTTGGTGTTGAACCGGTTCTTTTAGAAGAAAACGGAAAAGAAATTGAAGGAAATGATGTTTCCGGACTGCTGGCCATTAAAGCTTCCTGGCCTGGGCAGTTGAGAACGGTTTATGGCGATCATAAAAGATTCATCGATACCTACTTCAAAATGTATCCCGGTTACTATTTTACCGGTGACGGCGCCCGGCGGGATGAGGAAGGCTACTACTGGATTACGGGTAGGGTGGATGACGTCATGAATGTGTCAGGTCATCGCATCGGTACGGCGGAAGTGGAGGGAGCCATAGGAAAAGCTAACGGAGTTGCCGAAGCTGCTGTGGTGGGATTCCCCCATGATATCAAAGGTCAAGGAATTTACGGTTTTGTTACCCTTATGACAGGTGTGGATGAGAGTGATGAAATCTATGAAGATATCTTGAAGAGTGTGACAGAGGAAATTGGTCCTCATGCCAAGCCGGACAAGCTCCAGTTTACACCGGCCCTGCCCAAGACCCGCTCCGGGAAGATCATGCGGCGAATCTTGAGGAAAATTGCTGAAGGAGATGTTGACAAAATGGGTGATACATCAACTTTGGCCGATCCTTCCGTGGTGGATGCGCTGGTTGAAGGGCGTAAGTAGCGTCAGTGCCTACTCTAATTCAGTTTCGAGACTTAAAGTAAAATCGATGGCGTCCCGGAAGGTCATATAAGCAGGGCATTTTACCGGATGGTGCTTATAGGCACGGTTCACGGCATTCATCTGATCATCTGAACATTTCAAATGATAGGCTACGCGGATTTTTGTGATCCTTAAAACGCCGTCTACAGCATCAATATCACCTTCCACATCTGACCAAAGTCTGTTTGGGGAACTTTGAACTCCACGCGCTTCCAGCGCGCTACCAAAGGTGCCCGTTAGTCAACCGGCGGCTCCGGCGATAATATAATCCAAAGTGGCGGGGTGCTCCTCCTTTGGCTCCACTCCGTAGAAATCCTTGATGTTGGTATGAACACCAAAAATGGCAGGCTCGTCGAATCCTTCAATGTAAGCCCGGCGAACCAAGTTCTCATCCCGGTAGATCTTTATCTTACTGGTGTGGACATGTTCAGTGGCCATTAGGATGTTTCTTTCTCAGATTCAACCGCGGACACGCTTCTCAAAGGATGCCCCGTGCCGCCGTTGCGATGCATTACCATTTCAGACAGGATACTCAGGGCGATCTCTTCCGCTGTTTTTGCCTCCAAGTCAAGTCCTGCCGGGGCGTGGAATCGCTCCAGATCTTTATCGGTTATACCGTTTTCCCGGAGATAATCAATGATGATGCCCGTTTTTTTCCCACTGGCCACCACCGCTACAAATGGGATGCCCCGCTTAATGGCCTCGCATGATATTCTATCGTCGTCCCGATGGTGTGTGGCAAGAACAAAGTAATTCACATCAAAATCGATATCGTCCATCTCCAGTGGATCGGTGATAATCTTATCGACATCCGGGTACCGTTCCACTTCTTCTTCAGGTGTCTGAATTACCACCTTGAAATTGAGGGTGTGCGCTATCTGGCACAGCACCTCCACCGCCCGTCCCATTCCTCGCACCAGCAAGGTGGGCACTTTTAACTGAGGTTCTACAATTACTGACATATATCCTCCACAAGGGATGCCCATCCCCATTTCATCGCTGTCCAAATCTATGTTAACAGTTTTTGGTTTACCTTCTGCAATGGCTTCCTGAGCCGTGGCCGCCACGCGATTTTCGATACAGCCGCCGCCGATGTAGCCGATAATGCGTCGACCGTTTGCATCGTAGAGCGCTTTGTCGCCTACTTTCCCTGAGGAAGAACCCTGTACCATGAACACAGTGGCAAGACCGTAAGGGGTGTCAGCCGCTTCCAACTCCCCAATTTTATCAAAAAGATCCTTATGTCTGGACATTTAACTCCTCGGAATAATCTTTCAATTTAAGGTAGTCCTCATTTGTGTCACAATCAAGGATCACTTCATTTGAATCGATTGGAACGGGAACGGCATGGTCGGGATATTTACTTAATACTCTTTTGCAGCCCCTGTCTCCGGTGGAGGACATTATCTCATAAAAATATTTTTGAGGGAACAGTACAGGGTTTCCCTGCCGGCCGTCATGCTTAGGGTAGATTATGTGCTTTCCCTCGTGAGAAATAAAACTGTTTTTCAATTTTTCCAGTGTTTCAACAGACACAAAGGGCATATCTCCCAGTGCAATGAGGTTACCATCGGTGTTATCTGGAAGAGCCACCAAACCGGAAAAGATAGAGGTCGCCATGCCATCAGCCCAGTGACTGTTGTGGGTGAATTGAAGCTCCAGCTTATTCAAAGCTGCTTCAACCTTATCTTTTTCAAAACCAGTCACCACTACAACAGGATCAAAACCTGTGGCCAGAACTGATTCACAGACTCGTTTGACCATAGGGTTACCATCAATGGTCAAAAGCAACTTGTTTGTGTTATCCATGCGGGTAGATTGTCCCGCAGCCATGACTGTGGCTGATATTCTCATGCGTAGACAGGTACTGTTGATGCGGATCGCCGGCTGTTGAGTGTCGCCAGAACATTCCCCAGGTCCACCAGGCTGTTTAGATTATGAATGGGGAGAAAATCATCGGCGTGAGGAAGCAGAGTCTGAACGCCTCGAGTCAGGGGCTGAAAATCGTCATAGCCCAGGTTGGGGTTGAGCCAGATGAGTCGGTGACAGCTCCTGTGTAGGCGGTCAATCTCTTTCTCTAGTTTATCAACGTCACCAGTATCCCAACCGTCACTGATGACCAGTACCACCGCACCGCTACCGAGGACCCGCCGCGCCCAGAGCAAGTTGAATGTCTCAATTGTTTCACCGATTCGTGTTCCTCCTGACCAATCCTTTATGGAGTTGGCTAAAATATCCATGGTATCCTCCACATCTTTATGGCGGAGAGTGTGGGTGATTCTGTTAAGCCGTGTCCCGAATGTGAAAGCCTCCAGCCTAGGGTTGATGGCGTGGAGAGTAAAGATAAAATGCATAAGAATTCTCGTATAAGTCTCCATGGAACCGCTGATATCACAAAGAATAATGAGTGGTCTCGGTTTCCATTTTTGCTGGCGCCAAGCCAACTCAACAAAATCCTGCGTGGGAAAGATGTTATTTCGAATTGTACCTCGAAGGTTAAGTCGGTGTCGTTTTCTTCCCGGTTTCAGTCTGCGAAGGCGTCGTTCACCAAACTCCCAGCGCCATCTGTTCAAAAACTCTTTCGCTTCTTTCAACTCTTCTTCCGTATAGGCATCAAACCTTTTTTCCCGCAGTATTTCCGCAGGGCTGTACATAAAAAGATCAAATGTCTTATTTTCGTGCTCTTGGTCTTCTTTGCCTTCCTCTGTTGGTTGAAATGAATCGAGGCGTCTCTCTTTCATCTGTTCCGCCTGCTGCTTCATACTTTCCAGTTCAGCCTGAGCTAACCGTGATTCATAGAGTTTCCGAAGGATATCGGAAACATTTTCCAACCTGTCCGGGTTTCGCCAGTAGAGATCGAAGAGCTGATCAAAAACGGGAATAAACCTGTGGGAAGTGATGAAGGTAGTTCGCAAAGCACTCTTAAAATCTTCCCGGTTGGTGATATCGACGCAGGAGGCAGCCTGTACTCCGTTCATGATTTCACCAGTTCCCAGATCACACCCCGCCTGTCGGACAAACCGGCCGAAACTAGCGATGGCGTCATGAAGGTGTGATTCAGCAGTTGTTGATGATTCTGTCATTACAGTTGAAGAGATTTATGACCGCAAAAGAAAATCCAACGCTTCGGAATCAGGCTGAAATCATATCAGCTTCAGCCACAGCTCGCTGGACAAGACCTTGGGTCACTTCACCCTTCATCTTTTCGATATCGTCCTGATATTTGAGAAGTGTTCCCAGGGTATCTTCCGTTATTTCCGTAGACAGTTCGGTAGTCCCCAATTGCATGAGAGCGTTGGCCCAGTCAATGGTTTCAGCTACACCGGGGAGTTTGTAGAAGTCTTTTTCACGAACGGCCTGAACAAAGGTTACCACCTGTTTCCCCAACTTTTCGTTTACATCCGGAATCCGCCGCCTGACTATCTCGAATTCCCTGTTTGCAGAGGGATACCCGATCCAGTGATAGAGACATCTCCGTTTCAGGGCATCGTGAATTTCCCGTGTTCTGTTCGAGGTGATGACCACAAAAGGTCGCTGCTTGGCGGTAATGGTGCCGATCTCCGGAATGGTAACCTGAAAGTCTGACAAGATCTCCAACAAAAAAGCTTCAAATTCTTCGTCGGCTCGGTCCAGTTCATCAATGAGAAGAACGGGGGGAACCTTCTTATCATAGTCCACGGCTTGCAAAAGTGGCCTTTTGATAAGGAACTCTGAGCCGAAAATTTCGGCTGTTAATTTCTCCTTATCTTTTTCACCGCCTGCTTCCATAAGGCGAATCTGGAGAATCTGCCTGGAGTAATTCCACTCGTAAATGGCATTATGAACGTCAAGGCCTTCATAGCATTGGAGGCGGATCAGTTCAGTTCCCATCATTTTTGCCATTACTTTACCGACTTCCGTCTTGCCCACACCCGGCTCCCCTTCCAAGAAAATGGGTTTTCCCATTTTCATCATGAGAAATATGGATGTACTAAGAGATCTGTCAGAAATATAGTTGTGTTTGCTAAGCTTATCATGCACCGCATCAATTGATTTAGGGATTCTCACCTTCATGGCTAGGAAAATAACTCAAAGCGTTTAGAAAACCAACGTGGTGAAATACCTTGACTTTCATGCCTATCCTAACTACAATTTGTTGGCGCGAGTGAGATAAGAGTTATGTTGATAGGTCAACAAGCTCACACAAATAACTTCAAAAAAAGAAGGAGCATCAGTTATGATTCCCGGATCCTTCGATTACCATAAACCAGAAACTTTGGAAGATGCTGTTGGATTGCTGAATGAACTAGGTGACGACGCCAAGGTTCTTGCAGGTGGTCACAGTCTTATTCCACTCATGAAACTTCGGTTGGCAGAGCCGACACATCTTGTGGATATCAATGGCCTTGAAGGTCTTGACTATATCAAGGAGGAGGGTGGTTATCTTAAAATCGGTGCCATGGTCACTGAAGCTCAGCTGGAAGAGTCGGATTTAATCGCTGAGAAGTATCCCATTCTCAAGGACACTTCGAAAGTGATTGCCGATCCCCTGGTTAGGAATAAAGCGACTGTTGGAGGCAATATTGCCCATGGAGATCCTGCGAATGACCATCCAGCCACCATGATGGCCATGAATGCAGAAGTTGTGGTAAAAGGTCCCAGTGCTCCAATGACTGATGGTGTACGGACCGTAGCTATTGATGAATTTTTTGTGGGTCCGCTAATGACTGCCTTAAGTCACAACGAGATTTTAATGGAGATACGAATACCAGAACCAGATGGCATGTGCGGTGCAGCTTATTTGAAACTGGAAAGAAAAGTTGGTGATTATGCAATCGCTGGTGTTGCGGTATCATTAGTTGTTGACGGCGAAGGGAATTGTTCCAATGCAGGTATTGCCCTTACAAATGTTGGGCCGACACCCGTTCGTGCTACGCAAGCCCAGGAAGCACTGATAGGTAAACCACTGGATGAGAATAACATTGCTGAGGCTGCCCAATTGGCTGCTGACGCTGCCCAACCGGTTGGTGATCATCGGGGTTCTGAAGAATTTAAACGGGCTATAGTAAAAACCATGACCACAAGAGCAATTGATAAGGCAAAAACAAGAGCCGAAGGAAAGAAATAATATGGCAACACGATCAATTACTGTAACAATTAACGGAGAGGCCAGAACCGCTGAAGTCGAAGATCGACTACTTTTAGTTCATTTAATTCGAGACAACTGTGGCTTAACTGGCACTCACATTGGATGTGACACGACCCACTGCGGTGCTTGTACCGTGCTTCTGGATGGAATAGCTGTTAAATCCTGTACGGTATTTTCAGTCCAGGCAGATGGAGCTGAAGTAACAACCATTGAAGGAATGGAAGGAGAAGCTCTTCATCCTTTGCAGGAGGGATTCATGGAAGAGCATGGTTTGCAGTGCGGTTTTTGTACACCAGGCATGATCATGTCATCCAAGCATCTCCTCGATAAGAATCCAAACCCGACGGAAGATGACATTCGTTGGGGTATATCAGGGAATCTGTGTCGTTGTACCGGTTATCAAAACATTGTAAAGGCGGTACAGTACGCTGCGAAAAAACTTCAAGAAACACCCGCAGAACAAGGAGCAAAGTAATGGCAAAATGTAAAACGTCACCCGAAGTTGGAGGAATGGGGCACTCCGTTAAGCGAAAGGAAGATCCAAGATTCATTCGTGGACAGGGTAATTATGTAGATGATGTCGTGCGACCAGGAATGGTTTTTATGGACATTGTTCGCAGTCCATATGCACATGCAAAAATTAAAAGTATTAACACGGAAAAAGCGCTGGCACACCCCGGTGTTGCTGCTGTGATTACTGGAGAAACTCTCAAGGAATACAATCTCCATATGATGCCGACACTTATGTCCGACACCCAGATGGTTTTACCGATAGAAAAGGTATGTTACCAATCCCAGGAAGTAGCTGCTGTGGTTGCCACGGACCGCTACAGCGCCGCGGACGGAGTGGAACTGGTGGAAGTGGAATACGAACCTCTACCAGTTGTTGTAGACCCTCATAAAGCTAACGATCCTGATGCACCTATTATACGGGATGATAAGGAAGGGCAGGAAAATAACCATATTTTCCACTGGGAAGCAGGGGATAAGTCAGGAACAGATGAAATCTTCAAAAATGCAGACGTTACAGTCAAAAAAGATATTTACCTTCCTCGCATTCATGTTGCCTCCATCGAAACCTGCGGCTGTGTGTCAGAATTTGACAGCGTTACCGGCCAACTGACAGTTTGGATGACTACACAGGCACCCCATGCTATCCGTACAGTGTTGGCTCTGGTAGCCGGACATGTTGGACTACAGGAAGATAAGATCCGCATCATTGCACCGGATATTGGCGGCGGGTTTGGCGGTAAGGTTCCTATTTATCCTGGTTATGTGATCGCTATCGCAGCATCTGTGGTGACAGGTCTACCTATAAAATGGATTGAAGATCGTCGAGAAAACCTGCAGGCAGATTCTTTTGCCAGAGATTATCATATGACATGTGAGATAGCAGCAGATAAAGATGGTACATTAAACGGATTGCGAATTAAGACACTAGCAGATCATGGTTATGCTGATGCAGCGGCGAATCCATCTAAGTTTCCTGCTGGAATGTTCTCGATCTGTACAGGTTCTTATAATTTTAAGAACGCCTTCGTTGAAGTTGATGGTGTGTACACTAATAAACCGCCAGGGGGAATAGCCTACCGATGCTCTTTTCGTGTTACAGAAGCTGTGCATGCTATCGAACGTCTGGTGGACCTGGTTGCTGATGAATTAGGGATGGATGCGGCTGAAATCAGAATGAATAATTTCATTCCGAAAGATGCTTTTCCTTATAAATCACCTATGGGGTGGGAATATGATAGTGGGGATTACCATGCAGCTCTGAAGTTGGCCATGGAAAAGATAGGCTATGATCAGCTACTCAAAGAACAGGCCGAAAAACGTAAAAAGGGTGAATTGATGGGAATTGGGATCTCCTCTTTTACTGAAGTTGTGGGAGCGGGTCCTTCCAAGGATTTTGATATTCTCGGGATAAAGATGTTTGATAGTTCCGAAATACGAATTCACCCCACTGGTAAAGTCATGGCCCGATTCGGCACGAAATCCCAAGGTCAGGGGCATGAAACAACATATGCTCAGATCATCGCAGAAGAATTAGGTATTCCTCATACAGATATTTCTGTTGAAGAAGGGGATACCGATACAGCACCCTATGGTCTAGGGACTTATGCCAGTCGTTCAACACCTACAGCAGGGGCTGCTGCTGCTGTGGCCTGTAGAAAAATCAAGGATAAGGCCCAGAAGATTGCTGCACACTTGTTGGAAACTGCTGAAGATGACTTGGAATGGGAAGTTGGTAAATTCTCGGTGAAAGGCGTTCCGGACAAATCGGTTACAATTCAGGATATAGCTTTTGCAGCTTATACCAATCACCCGCAGGGATTAGAAGCTGGACTGGAGGCAACTCATTATTATGATCCGCCTAACATGACTTATCCCTTTGGCAGTTACATTGCGGTGGTGGATATTGACTCGGATACTGGTGTAGTAAAGGTGCGTAGGTTTGTGGCGGTTGATGATTGTGGAAACATTATCAATCCCATGATTGTTGATGGTCAGATCCACGGGGGCCTTACTCAGGGATTGGCACCTGCTCTCTATGAAGAAATCAGCTATGATGATGAAGGCAATATTACTGGGGGCAGTTTCATGGATTATCTTGTTCCCACTGCAGTAGAAACACCCCACTGGGAGACACATAAAACGGTAACTCCTTCACCTCATCATCCTCTTGGTGCTAAAGGGGTTGGTGAATCAGCAACTGTTGGTGCACCGCCTGCTATTGCTAATGCTGTAGTGGATGCCCTGTCGCATCTTGGTGTGAGGCATTTGGATATTCCACTCACGCCAGAGAAGGTCTGGCAAGCAATTCAGAGCGCTAACGCTTAGAGTCCTAAATAAGAGTTTCATATGAAGATTAAAATGGAAAAGAACTTCTCTGTTGCTGCGTCCATTCAGGACGTTTGGGACTTCATGACTAATATCGAGAAAGTTTGTGCCTGTGTCCCTGGCGCTCAATATTCTGAAGATCTCGGGGATAACAAACATGCCGTTATGCTCACTGTGAAAGTAGGTCCTATAAAATCGAGTTACCGGGGTGAAGCAACCATTCGGAATATGGATGCCAATTCCTACACCATCGAGATTGAAGGCAAAGGAACTGACACGAAAGGAAAGGGCGGAGCCACCATGGAACTGGTTGGAACACTGACCGCAACTGATAACCATACGACCGAAGTAAACGGTGACTCCACAGTTACCATACAGGGAATGCTGGCCCAGTTTGGTTCCCGCATGATCGAAGATGTTTCTAATCAACTGTTTGATCAGTTTGCTACTTCTCTACGAGGGAAGTTGGAGGGGGATGCTTTAAGTACAGCTGGTGCGGCTCTGAATGAAGATGATCAAGCATTAAGCGGACTTTCAGTCGCAGGTGCTGCCATCAAGGGGGCAGCAGGTCGCTTGGTAGACTCGGTGAAAAAGAAGACTGAGAAATAGTCTCTCGCCCAAATGGGCAATATTATGTATACTTTTTCGTGAAGTTAAACTGGATACAACGGGCCGCTGAATTAGATAAGGAAGGGAAACCATTCGCCCTCGCTACTGTAATCAACGCTTCTGCCCCTACTTCAGCCAAACCAGTGGCAAAGGCTATTATCACTGGGGACGGCAAAATGGAAGGATGGATCGGTGGTGGATGTTCCAAGGAAGTGGTGGTTGAAGAAGCACTGAAATGCCTGAATACAGGTAGGTCCACTATTCTTAGGGTTACACCACAACCCGACACTTCACTGAATCATTATGTAAAAGAGGTCTTGCTGACCTGTGAGAGTGGAGGTACACTTGAACTGCACATTGAACCGATACTTCCTGTGACTAAACTTTTGATATACGGGTCGACTCCCACAGCCACTGCTCTTGCTCAGATGGCATATGTCATGGATTTTGATATTCATCTTTTCGGGGCTGGAGTAACCGAGATAGAGATGACTAAAGGTATTCAGCTTGAAGAACAGTTTCAATCTCCTCCAGGTCGTTCTGTAGCTATAGTGGCGACCCAGGGAGAAGGTGATATAAAAGCCCTGAAAGCTGCGATTAAAACTGATGCTCTTCATATTTTCTTTATCGCCAGTAGGAAAAAGGGGGGGGAAGTGACAGCTGGATTCTCCCCTGAAGATATGGACAAGATCAAATTTCCTGCCGGTCTTGACATTGGTGCAGTTACACCGGAGGAAATTGCGGTCTCAATCCTTGCCGAGATTGTTCAGGTGACCAGAGAAGATAGCTTGGCCGAGAAAGTTAAGGAAGACTCTGGTCTGACTTCAGAAATAAAGGACCCAGTTTGCGGCATGACGGTCAATCCTGCCACCTCCGAATATTCTCTAGAGCACAACGATGAGATGTACTATTTCTGCTGCGGAGGCTGTAAAGACAGTTTCGAGGCCGAACCCGCCCAGTTTGAACTAGCCTGATTAACTACCAGCCCTAATCTGAGGGAAGACCCTCAATAAACCCTGACACATCATGTATGTCAGGTTATATAGCCTTTATTAAGCCTCGGCTCCTTTTCCAAAGCCGAAGTAGCCATATGCAGCAGCAAAAATGGCATATAGGGCTACGGTTGACCAACCAAGAGGACCCATTTCACCGGACATTTGGATAAAAATAGAGACCAAACAAGCCACTCCAAATCCAAGAGCGGTTGCTTTGACCACTGCTGTTCTTGCATCTGAGGATGCTGTACCCCTCATAAACCAGAAAAGCAGTGCATATCCAAAGTTGGATGCACCGAAAAAGCGAGCCATCATTGCGGATTCAGCTGCCTGATGTGCGGAAATGCCATAAGGTGCCAGCATTGCCTCTGGGGCCAATATGAATCCGAGGCCAAATATACCTGCCACTGGAATATTTATTGTGAAGAGTGTATTTAGATTCATTGTATTCTCCTTTCTTATTTAAAAGCATTACCGATATTACGTGACTTCATGACGATCCTGATCTCATTAATAATGGCAGGATCATCAATTGTTGATGGTAGGGCAGCATCACCTTCGTTAGCAAGTGTTCGAATGGTTTTTCGAAGTATTTTCCCTGATCTTGTTTTTGGAAGTCTTTGAACAATGGCAGCCTGACGAAAATTAGCAATAGCACCAATATTGGATCGAATGGATTGAATCAGTTCAGGTTCTAATTCTTCGACCGAGATATCAAAACCATCTTTTAGAACAACGAATCCTGCAGGAACTTCTCCCTTAAGCTCATCGGCAATTCCTACTACGGCACATTCGGCCACGGCTTGGTGAGCACCAATGAGTTCTTCCATCTCACCTGTTGAGAGGCGATGTCCAGCAACGTTGATAACATCATCTGTGCGGCCCATGACAAAGACGTATCCGTCCTTGTCCTTGTAACCGCCGTCGCCTGTTAGGTAGTACCCCGGAAATTCTGAGGTGTATGAATTTCTGTACCGCTCATCATCGTTCCACAGTGTTGGGAGACATCCCGGAGGCATGGGCAGTTTCACCACAATGTTTCCTGTCTCCCCGGGCTTTGATTCATTTCCCGCCTCATCCATAATACGAACATCAAAACCGGGGACCGACACCGTGGCCGAACCAATCCTGATCTGTTTTAATTCTGTTCCCAGCATGTTGGAGCAAATGGCCCACCCTGTTTCCGTCTGCCACCAGTGATCGATGACAGGGCAATGGAGAATCGAAGCAAGCCAGTCGTAAGTGGGTGGATCCAGCCGTTCTCCGGCAAGAAAAACAGAGTTTAAGGAGGACAGGTCATATTTCGCTTTATACATTGCTTCGGGGTCCTCTTTCTTCACCGCGCGGAAAGCGGTAGGGGCGGTAAAAAAACAGTTGACATCGTATTCCGACATTACCCGCCAAAATGCACCGGGATCAGGTGTCCGCACAGGTTTTCCTTCGTAAAGAATAGTTGTGCATCCTCGAATCAGAGGCGCATAGACGATATAAGAATGTCCAACTACCCACCCTACATCCGATGCTGCCCAGTAGACATCACCAGGATTAACATTGTATATGGCCTCCATGCTATAGTTTAATGCCACCGCGTGCCCGCCGTTGTCTCGGACAATTCCTTTTGGTTTCCCCGTGGTGCCAGAAGTATAAAGGATGTAAAGTGGGTCGGTTGCTTCCAGTTCAACATACTTTACGGGTTCAGCCGTTTCCATCAATTCTTTCCAATCGTGGTCCCGTCCAGCTACCATTTCACAGCCAGCTTCAGGGCGGTCCAGAATGACTGTGTGATCAGGTTTGTGACGGGCCGTTTCAATAGCGTTATCCAGAAGTGGTTTATAGGGAATGATCGTGGAGAACTCAATTCCACATGTGGCGGAAACAATGACTTTTGGTTTGGCGTCATCGATGCGAATGGCGAGTTCATTCGATGCAAAACCACCGAACACCACCGAATGGATGGCTCCGAGCCGGGCTGATGCCAGCATTGCGATGACCGCCTCCGGTACCATAGGCATATAAATGACAATACGATCACCTTTTTCAACACCAAGATCTTTCAAAGCTCCAGCGAAACGGGATGTTTTATCCAATAATTCGCGGTATGTGAATGTTTTCTTAGTGTCTGTTACGGGTGAATCATAAATGAGGGCCAACTGTTCTCCGCGTCCGTTTTCCACGTGGATGTCAAGAGCAAGATGACATGTATTCATGGTTCCGCCCTTGAACCATTTGTAGAAGTCATTCTCATCATGTGAGAGGATCGATTCAGGCGAGGAAAACCAGTGAATCTTTTCAGCCTGCCGTTTCCAGAATCGCTCTGGCTGATCAATTGATTCCTTGAATTCCTTCAGATAGCCCATATCAGCAATGACCTGCTTGGAGAGTGATAAACAAAGTATTATTTGTACAAGATCAGTTGAGGTATGGATTTGAAATTGAAAAAGCCCAGGGTCCACACGTTAGCGGTCCGCTGTCGTTAACGGGTGGAATTTGGAAAAAGGAGGACAGGGCCTCCGTTTGCATCAGGCCCGAGAGGCAGCCTTCGCAATGGCGCGCTTCCCCATGGCGCCACATAGATGAGCGCGATATTCCGCCGAAGCTGATAGATCGCTCATCATTTCTGTTCCATCGGCAACTTTAGCCGCGGCGGCCGCGATTGCGTCATCGCCGAGGTCGGAGCCAGTTAAGGCATCTTCCGCCGCGGTTGCTCTATATGCATGATCGGAAGCACCGGTGACACCAATCCGGCACGACTCGCAAGAATCACCAGATTTGGTTATCACGACACCTACACCTACAACAGCATAGCGGGAAGCGGGATTGAAGAATTTGGCATAAGCTGCGCCACTTCCGCTGCCCAATGCAGGTACATGCACTTCCGTCACAATCTCACTCTCTCCAAGGGCTGTTTCAAAAAGCCCGGTGAAGAAATCTTCA
>JYMV01035171.1_pt1 | contig 123964 bp, 105 predicted proteins | sample 338911 | NCBI WGS metagenome assembly JYMV01 (sample SAMN03354496, study PRJNA234377) | hydrothermal vent metagenome | biome: Deep sea; feature: Hydrothermal plumes at the Eastern Lau Spreading Center, Western Pacific Ocean; material: Seawater | place: Tonga | collected 2009 | depth 2000 m m | reverse complement strand
TGGTCGTTTGGCAATAGTTTTCTGTTCATATGGTCTTTCCTCCAATGACCATAGAAGACACTAACGATGAATGAATGTTAACAGACCCTAGTATCCAACCAACTGACTTCGGTAAGTAGGAGTTGCCAAGCATTTTGAGCCAACCGTTGGGCAGCATGATGGTTTCGTCGTGTGTGATTGCCAGCATCAGTCCACGATACACCATAAACCCTCCGAGCGTAACGATAAAAGCCGGTACGCGTTGGTAAGCAATAAGAAATCCATGAAGAATACCAATCAGAATACCAATTAATAAAGCAATTAACATCGCGACTAACACGCTTTGATCAAACCAGACGTGAATGACAGCGACAATCGCACCCAGTAGTCCTGATCCAAAACCAACTGATAGATCTATATTACCTGAAACGATGATCAGTACCATTCCGATAGAAAGGATTGCTGTGACAGATGTCTGACGTGAGAGATTAGATAGATTCCGACTACTGATGAATGTGCCGTCGGTAATCACAGTAAAGATGACCCAGATGCTGACAAGCGCCAGCAACATGGTATAAGTTCTCAAATTCAAATGTATGGTGAGCCGCTTTAGCATCTGTTTTTTTCTGGGTTCTTACTGCTTGATCTATGAAAAGAGATTGGGTATAATCTCAAAAATTTTGCGGTGTTTCAGGTTGTGCAACACCAAGGGATTGTAAAAGAGGTCTTCAATTTTTGCAACTGATAAACAGGACAATAATAAAGAATCAATTGTGTACTATTAACTTAATTACACCCTAAACCTTTTGCGGTAAATAGATTGTAAGGAGAGTAAAGTGCCAGATTTCTCGGCAGTGGATACCCATCTTCACCTGTGGCAGATTGACAGATTTGATTACCCTTGGCTTAATGATATTCCGCCATTAAATAGATCATTTCTACTAAAAGATTTTCATCAGCATTCGGAAGAAGTTGATATTAGTGATATGGTCTTTGTCCAATGTGATACTATTGCTTCACAGGGGCTTGATGAGGCAAGTTGGATTGCCTCGCTAGCCGAAGTGGATTCGCGGATCAAAGGCATCGTGGCGTTTGCCCCAGTTGAGGAAGGAACTGGAATGAAACCCTATCTTGATGAGTTGGTACAGGTTCCAAAAATCAAGGGCGTTCGCCGTTTGCTTCATGTTTTGGACGATAATGTATTCTGTTTACAACCGAGTTTCATTAAAGGTCTACATATCTTGTCCGACTATAATTTGAGTTTCGACATCTGCATGAGGCATGACCAACTCTCAAGTGGCGTGAAGATGGTTCAGCAATGCCCAGATCTCCAGTTTATGTTGGATCATATCGGCGTTCCTGATATAAAGAACAAGGTATTTGATTCATGGTGCGATGATATTAAAGCTCTTGCTGATTTTGATAATGTGTACTGTAAAATTTCAGGGGTTGTTACAACTGCAGATCATCAGAGTTGGACAGTTGATGAAATTAGCCCTTATATCAACTATGCGATTGAGTGTTTCGGATGGGACCGTATTGCGTACGGTGGTGATTGGCCAGTTTCTACGCTGGCGACAACGTATCCACGTTGGGTCGAAGTGCTAGACCAAATAGTTAGTGGTGCCTCGGACCAGCAGAAACGCAAACTCTATTGTGAGAATGCTATCAAGTTCTACCGACTCGAAAAATGACACGGGAGAGAAAATGAACGAAGAGGAACGTTATCTCTTTGATCTATGGGGATATGTAGTCATCGAAAATGTTCTGAGCACAGATCAGCTAGCAATACTCAACCACCTGATAGATCAACGTAATTTCCCAACGCCAACCGAAGATATCCAATCTCAACGCTTCGGTGGATTTTTTGACTGGGAAAAGGATGCTTTTCGTCATTTATTGAACCATGAAAGAATCACACCATTACTCAGGGAGATCATCGGTTCAAAGTTTCGGCTTGATCACGCTTATGGCATCCTGATGACAAAGGGAAATGCAGGGGGAAACTTGCATGGTGGTGGTGAACCTTATGATCCTGCCCAGTATTACATCTTCAAAAATGGGCGGATGTATAATGGTTTGACGGTTGTTTCTTGGGCATTAACAGATGCTTTGTCGGGGCAAGGCGGATTTTGCTGTATCCCCGGGAGTCATAAGAGCAATGTACGTCGGCCATCTTACTTCACTCCTGTTGAAGGTGACCCAAAATGCATGGTAGGTGTTCACCAAAAGGCCGGAGATGTCGTCATATTTACCGAGGCATTGACACACGGCACTTTACCTTGGAAATCAACTCATCCACGCCGTTCAATTCTGATTAAATACAGTCCTGGACATTTGTCTTGGGGACGTGGTCGGTATTCCGATGATTTGCGGCGAAAGATGGAATCTGAAGACCAAAGGCTGATGCTTGAACCTCCATACGTGAGCAATCGTAAAGTAGTGGTTGAATGAGGAACAGATTGGGAAAACTGTATCCTTACAACAACTAGCTTGAAGAAAGGCCAAATTCACTCCGAACTGTGTATACTGCGGACAGAAAGTTTAAGATCTTTTGCTCCTAAATTTGAGAAGATCCGTCCTTTCACTATCCAGTTGAAACAGGAACAGCCAAATAAAAACGGAATTGTTCAGCACTTAACAACACTCGCAAACGTTAAAAATACTGACTGCGCAATACTACCTGATGCTTGCTGGAAACTCATTTTATAAGAAGTGCCAGCTGGTTCTAGAAATTGGATATGTCATTATTATAAAATATATTTGGATACTTACAAAAGGTAAAAATGTTAGGAGACGTTTAAGCAATCTGATCTGGTAAAAGCCTCGATAATGAATTAACATTGCATATGCTGGCAAAATGGGAGATTACAGTTAATATTTATCAGAAACCAGTTTGATATGGGCGCCTTCTTGTTTCATTAAATCAAAAAGAGAAATTATGGCAACAGTGAACCAAGAAGAAAAAGCGCTCAGAATTGAAACAGACTGTTATCAAGCAACTATACAAACAGAGGGCTATGTTAGCGGCGTCAGCGCAGGAAGTTTTATCGATAAACGAACAGGTGTATCAGACCTCAGCTTTGGCTTGTGTATTGTTGATTTTTTACTTGAGCCGGGTGCTGATGATGAAGAAACGCCTGCGGACTTCCGTTATCACTGGGGTGATGCGATACACGGAGATATTCCGAAACGCTATGTTGAACTTCCACAGATATGTACCCAAGCCAGAAAGCTTCCATACGAAATTGTGGAAGATGGGGGTTTTGTGGCTGTGCAACAGTGGTTTAACTGGGACTCGGCCCGTTTGCCTTACACAGGCGGTTCACTTTGGGAACAATGGTTAGTTTTTCCCGATGGTGTTCGTTGGTTTTTGGCTTATGACAAGGTAACTAGTGTAAACGCCATAGACAGCCTGATACTACGGATGGATATGCCGGGTCATATCAAGCACCAAAAAGGGGATGATTTCGATCGGATCTACCTAAGTTATCACGACTATATATCTTCAAAGGCATTTATTGAGGATTTTCCTCCCGATGCGAGTTATCTTTATCAACGCCAAACGGGCAAGATCCCAAAACGCTTTATTCGTGCCTATCAATTGCCAAATGGGACTTGGTTGGCAGGAATGGCGTTGGATCCATCCATTGTCTATGAAGCGTGGTGTCATCAACGTGGTTATGTATGCATGATTCAGGAAATTGGTGGCTCGCCGATACGTGCGGGTGAAAGCTTTGGGGCTGTTCATCTCGTTGGTTTCTTTGAAAGCATCGAAGAGATGAAAAATGTTTTCGACACGTATCAAGGGGCGAAAACAATACGGGTTGAAACTGGTGGATGGACACTAGAAACTTGAAGCGACTATTAGGAGTTACCTTCTTTAGACTGAAGAGCGAGTTTGAAAAAATTGGATTGTAGGTAGATCCATAATTATCTGTTACCAAACAATATTAACTAAATAACATTTGGAAGTTGGGTTCAACTATGGCTAAAATTATTGGTGTGGGTATCATTGGGATGGGATGGATGGGGATAGTACACAGCCGGTGCTATCTTCGCGTTGGACAGCATTTCCCTGACCTCAATCTTCGTCCACGCTTAATCATTTGTGCTGATGAGGTCACTGATCGCAGCCGCGAAGCCAAAGATCGTTTCGGTTTTGAACGACAGACAACCGATTGGCAGGAAGTGATTTCGAATCCAGATGTAGAAATCGTAAATATTGCGGCACCAAACAGTATGCATCTTGAAATCGTGCAAGCAGCGGCTAAAGCGGGGAAACATATCTTTTGTGAAAAACCGGTTGGCCGAACCCCGCAGGAAACTATTGATATCGAATATGCAGCAAGACAAGCAAGTGTTTTAACCTGTGTGGGCTATAATTACAGATGGTCGCCATTGGTGCAGTACGCTCGGCAATTGATCAAAGAAGGACGCTTAGGTCAAATTACACACTATCGAGGGCGATTCTTTGCTGGTTATGCCAGTAATCCTCATGCAGTGTTGTCATGGCGTTTTCAACGTGAGCTTGCGGGTTTGGGGGCTTTGGGAGATCTAATGTCTCATGTGATTGATATGGCTCAGACGATTATCAGTCCTATCAAACGTGCGGTGAGTAACTATGAAACCTTTATACCTCAACGTCCACTGCCGACACCTGGCAAAGGAACACATTTCACCGTTCAGCAAGGTGGGCCGGTAGGTGATGTTACCAACGAAGACTACGTTGGTACACTGGTTCAGTTTACTAACGGCGTTCACGGCACGTTGGAAGCGTGTCGAATAATCAGTGGACTGAAGTGTCAGATGGCATTTGAAGTCAATGGAGCCGATGGTGCTTTGAATTGGGATTTTGAGAGAATGAATGAGCTTAACCTATATCTGCCAAATGAGAACAATCACCATGACGGTTATGTTCGTGTTCTGAGTGGGCCTGAACACCCTTTTCACTCGCAGTTTAATCCCGCGCCTGGCACCGGGCTTGGCTACGACGACTTGAAAGTTATTGAAAGCTACAATTTTCTGAAAGCCATTGAACATGGGAAGCAAATGAAACCTGGTTTTGCTGAGGCATTATCAGTCGCACAGGTGCAAACAGCAATACAAAAATCATGGGAAAGCGAAAGATGGGAAGTTGTAGATCGTTGAAACGGACAGGAAATAAAAGTTCAGCATGAAATATAAATTGAAGGTATATGTGCGGTTGATGTTGTTAAGCATACTACCTCTTCTTTATAGTTGCCATATTGATGATTCCGCAAAGATTGATGTTGCCTACGAAAAAGGGAAAAAAGCTGGATACCATGAAGGGTTCTTAGCGGGTTTGGAAAAAGGTAAACAAGAAGGAATCCATCAAGTGGAAACCAAGCAACCGAAACCATTAATTGTTGCTGTTTTGGAGACTACTTTGAAGTCGGGAACAATCCTTTTTATACTGTTTTTCATTGTCATGATTATTTGGATGACTAGTTCCAAAGAGTACCGAAAAAAAGGGGTTATTCAGATCCATCGCGATTTGCAAGCAACAAATGAGGAAATCCAACTATTGCGGATGGAAACAAGTAAAATCGGATCGACAATCTCGGACCTGTCAATAGAAGTGAAAGAAACAATGATTGGACTTTCCCCCAGCCGATTCAAGGATACACAAAAGGATAATCAAGAAAAATAAAACTTGAAAACGCTATGCAGCCTAACTCAGTGTGGTATAGATGTAAAGCATATACTGCTGACCTGATGCGCATGTTCTGATTGATGAAAATTGATGATGAGCGTCAACTCGCAGACCGCAACACGAAAGGTAAAAATGGGAAATGAGAATGATCAAGAAAATTATTTATCAGCCGATACGCATCGCCGATATCATCGGTGGACATGTTCATCCTGCTGCCTGTGTTACCGATAGCGGCAAAGTACTTGTCGTCTATAACAAAGAAGGTGGAGGAGGAAAGGAGCTACTATTGAGCCATTCCAGCGATGGTGGATTAACTTGGAGTTGCCCCACTCCCATGCCCACCATACAAAACTGCTCGATTTACCCCGGATCTCTGACAACGTTGAGTAACGGGACGATACTGCTTAATTGGTCGTGTTATCGGAAAACGAGAGAAACTCTCTGGCGGGAACCGCAGTTTTCCCTCAGTTATGACGAAGGCGAAACTTGGTCTGATCCACAAAATTATCCCATCACCAACCACACAAACTATACTTGTCTGCGCCACGCTGTCGTCGAACGATCAGTTTCTGAGTGGGTGTGTCCCTTTTATGATCGAACAGTTTTATATGACCATCAAAGTGATCAGATAAAGCCTTTTAGCGATGGTCGAAATCACGGTATGGTACCTGTGATATGTACTGGAAATGGTGTCCTGATCAGTGGAGCTCCACAAGCTAATGCGCCTGTTCCCATCGGCGTGCCAGGCGAAATGGTAGGTGGACTGCGTTCAACCGATGATGGTCTCACTTGGACGGCGATGAATGTCTTCCCTCATTTCGGCGTGGCTGGCTACGATCTTACCTCATTGACCAATAATTGGGTTGTTTTAACTTACATAGTCTATGGGATAGGTCATGATGGAGAGTTTAGCTATGGTTTAACTATCTCACGTGATGAGGGAATCACTTGGCACTTTGATACTGCTTTTGAAGTCTACAATCCAGGACGGCGTATCATGGGACGTGGATGGCCTCGCACCGTGCAAATCGATGATGAAACGCTCGGCACAATTTTTTATGATCTCGACCAGGATCAACCTGACGGACCGGGAGTATTTATTGTACATACACCATTGAATGAATGCTGAGAAGCTGATAGCTTTGTGATTTGGAGAGAATAGATCTTGCAGGACTCCAGCCAAACAGTCACGTACCCAACGCCAACAGATGCCGTGTCTTTCGAGACGTTGATGGAACTGTCATCCCACCATGCGGGGGCTGCCTTTCCGAGCGATTGGGTAATAAGCCCTCCCTGTCCAGTAGTGGTTCGACGGAATCATTATAGATAGGCTGTGAATGAGGCAATAGATTAAACAACTTGCGATATCTCGCCTGACTAGGTGCAAGAGGGATTATTGAATGAACATCTTGCTCGACGATGAATCAGGAAGGACTAATAATATATCCTTTTTCGGTTTGCTGATTTGATGGCCGACTGATATACGGAGCACGAAGTATCTTTTGCTGAGACTCGGTATAATCATAAGCTTTAGGATCATAGTAAGTACCCCACCAAGAAACATAGCGTGGAGAATATTTGTAAAAGAGCGTTCGTCGCTGGGCGGGCGCTGTCCAAGCGAGGGTGCCATGTCTTAGTGCTTCGGTAAAAATAACTACCGAGCCTGCCGAACAAGATATTTGTTCTACACAGGCTGATGGTTGCCCAACGCAGGTAATACTGCTGGGGGATGGGAAACTACTCTTGTGACTACCGGGGACACAACAAAAACCGCCCGCACCAAATGGCACATCTTTCAATGCCCATGCAACTGAAACCAATCCACAGTGAATTTTGTCATCTTGCACATTATAGTGATACATCGTGCTATACGGTGTGCCGTTGAAGTGCAATTCACCTGCCCCACCTTCTATCATGTGCTCTGCATAATCGTGGTCTAGGCGAAAATCTTCCCCCAAAATTTTCTCTAAATAGGGAACAAGTGCTGGGTGGTCAATCAGATCTCGATAAGTTTTTCCCCATGAAATCAAATCCAAATAACGTGCCCGGCCAGCATTAGGGTTTTCAGACTGCATCTGATTTTCATCAAAGGTCGCGTTAAGTGTTGCAAGTTCTTTTTCGTTCAATACTTGGTTCAGTACCATGTAACCGCGCACATCAAATAAATATCTCTCTTCTTCAGTCATTGTGAGTTCCTTTTGATTTAACTGTTTTTGATATTGCTTTCCATCTAGTTGGTATATAGGATTTGGTATTGTTGTTTGGTAATACTTTCTGTGTTTTGTATATTCCACAAGTCGTGTTATCATACAGTATTCTGTTGTGCCTATACACAACTAATTATCCATCCCATTTAGGGAGAAAAACAATGCGTAAGGAAGCACATCTACTCAGTGACAAAGCGATGCAGCGTTTCATTCAGGACGGTTACATTACTGTTAAGCCTGAATTTCCGGCTAGCCTTCACCAGAGAATTCATCAGAAGACGGAAGAAATGTTTGAAAAATCAGGTAATCCGGGCAACAACCTTTTACCTCGGATTCCGGAGTTACGGAAGGTTTTCGGCCATCCGGCGGTGCGTGGTGCACTGACCAGTGTTTTGGGAAAAGATTATTATCTCCATCCACATCGGCATTGTCACGAGAATCCTCCAGATAGTGGAGAGCAGGGAATGCACAAGGATAGTCTTGGTAATAGCAGGTTCGCTATTGATGATCACCATCGTCATCACCGCACACGTTGGGCAATGGCGTTTTACTATCCGCAAGATACTCCGTTGGAGCTCGGTCCGACTGGAATATGGCCGAGATCTCAGTATTTCAATGTCCAACCGCCTTTTGGAAAGAACGAAGAGTTGCCTCTTGAGGGTGAAGCGGGCACGATTGTTATCGTTCACTACGATATGTTCCATCGCAAGATGCTTAATACATCAGACAAAGTTCGATACATGGTGAAATTTCTGTTCACACGAATGTCAGAACCTCAATCCCCCAGTTGGAATCACCAAGGTGTGAGCTGGGAAACTACGCATGATTTGCAGGAACTTACTTGGCAAAACCTTTGGAATTGGCATCTGGGCGAAAATGGAAAACACGAAAATGGTAACGGAACGCGTTCTATTTCAGAATTAACTGAAAAATTGAGCGATGAGTCTGAAACTATCAGTGTTAATGCCGCCTATGAATTGGGGGATATTGGTGATCAGGCCTCTTCTGTTATCATGGATTCCTTGAAGGGAGAAGACGAGATCGCTTGTCGAAACGCCAGTTACGCTTTCAATTCGATGGGGCAATCAGCAGTTCCGCTTCTAACTGAAGTTCTGCGTGATAAGGATGAAAAAGTCAGGGCTCGTGCGGCTGACGCACTTGGAGATCTTGGCTTTGATGCGCAGGAGGCAGCCGCCAACTTGATAGAAACCTTGAATGATGAATCGAAGAATGTCAGAAATCACGCAACTGAAGCCCTTGGGACAATTACTCAAACGACAGATATTGCAGTGGCGCCGTTGGCTGAGAGGCTGACGGACGATGAAGATCTCGTCCGTCGAAATGCAGCTCTCTCACTAGCTCGAATTGGAAAGAATGCATCAGCTGCATTACCTGCTTTGTCTGAGGCATTATACGATGACAACCATTTCGTTCGTGCATTTTCCCTACAAGCACTTGAACGGATTGGAACCCAGGAAGCAACAGAAACATCCATTGATTATCTGCGGTCTGCCCGATGGTGTACCTCACATTAAATTCGAATCACTAGCTACGGAAGTATATTCTTTTACCAGATGTCAGTTGGAACCATCACTTCGTAGACTTGAGCGTGACCGCTGCGATCTGAGGTAAAAGCAATACGAGTGCTATCCGGACTAAATGATGGATGTGGGTGCGTATGCTGAGGAGCGTAAACCTTAACCGGACCATCAGCATAAGGGAATGGACCAGCCCAGTGTTCGCCAACGGAAGTCGCCCCAGCATAACAGATTGTTTTTGGGTTTCCATCGTTATCTTTCGGATCAAAGATCTGAATACCAATATCAGGGAAATTGGTGTCTGCTACCATCATAGTCCCCTGGGTATTACAGATAGCGTGCCAGGCGTTGAATGAGGTTATTCGCCGCTCTTGATTAGTGTCCACATTTATACAGCGAATCCCGTTTGGCCAATCAACGAGCGCCAATTCCCGCGTTCCCGGTATCCATGATTCATGAGTAATCCACTCATTTTTCTCCACGTTTCTGGCGTACAGGCGTCGGTTGTTTGCCCCGTCCCGATCGATTACCCAAACTCTGTCGGTTAAAGGGCCTGCGTAGTAGATCAGACTGGGATCATCTGGACAAAACTGAAGATGACCAATACTATCCCGCTGTAGTATTGTCTCATACGCACCTGTTTCAGTATCAATAATTGATAACGCTGATTCTCGGCCGACATTGTAGCGAATAGCCCACCACTGATCGTCATGGCTTAAGGCTGTTGTTCCCATGGCTGCACCCACCATACCTTCCTCGCGCATCCGTGTAGCAGCGAAGTTGACTAATTCTACCTCTTCTAGCGTATCTAGATCTAAACGCCAACCACGAGTTCCTGCAGTGAAAAAGACATAATGTCCGTTATGGGACGGATGGACTGACCACTCACTGAGATCATCACGGTCTGTCAATTGCATCAGTTCACCGGTCGCACGGATCTCAGCGAATATTTGCGGTGTACCCGTTCTGTGCGAAACGAAAATCAGTCGCTTCATTTCGTTATCATAGGCGGGGATAATGAAAAATGGATGGTGGTGCAAGGCGAAAGTAGTAGTCACTTGCCGAATTTCGGCTCCTGTTCTTGCGTCTTTAAAAATAAGGGATTCTGATGGATAGATTGTTCCTTTTGACATGTTTTTCCTCTAATTCAGTTGTTGATAATACCACAATAGAGATTTCTACCAGCAACCAATGCCTTGAGTTTTTCATCGGAAACGGCTCGAGGAAGCATGTGGAGACCGCAATCCGGGTTTACATAAGCAATTCTTTCAGAACCGAGGATTTTGGCAATGTCCTCAATTCTACGTGCAACCTGCTCCGGGGTTTCGATCTGCAGATCTTTGACATCAACAACACCAATCCCAAATTGAATATTAGGCTGAACATCACGCAGATGGCGTATTTCATCTTTTGATCGGCGGGTGAGTTCCAGAACGAGACAATCGCAATCCAACTGGTTCATAAAACCAATCAGATGCGTATAATTACTATCTTGTATGGTCTGCCCGTGATAGTTTCCAAAACATAGGTGGACATTCTTTTCACTGCCAACTGCTTCCAATACCCGATTAATCGCCTGAGATGCAATATGACCATCTTGTGGACATCCTGTCAGGTTCGGTTCATCGATTTGAATCACGGCAGCGTCAATGTGAGCTAGTTGATTTGCCAGAATATCGGCGAACGCAAATGCCAGATCAGTTAGACTAGCATAATACGTATTGGAAACAACTTTAGCCAACATATAGGGACTGGTTACAGTAAACTTAAAGGGACTACTGGTCAAGTGCCGAATTCGCGACCAATCATGTCCAAGATTGAGTCCCCCCTCTCCCAACTCTTCTGTAACTATACCTGCTGGCTTTTGCCGATAGGTAATGTCCGGACGTGCCCGGAATTCCTCAAGCTCGGATCTCGACAAATCGCTATTGATGCCTGACATTGATACGACGAACCGCTCGGCCATACCATTTGGCATGTTACTTGCCAAATCCCAACGCAACAACTCACCATCTGAAATAACATCAATACCGGCCCTAAGTTGGGTTTGGATCACAACTGTGGTCGCATCGATCAGAGTCTCTTCATTTGGGCAACTTTTAAGCCATTCTGGAATAGGATAACTGCCAACTACAGTTGTCTTCATTTGGCACATTTTTACTGAAGAATAGAGGGGGCTATGGTGTTTAGATCCAGCCTGATACGCGTTCTTGCGTCAACTGACCATCGTAGGCAACTACCCGTAGACTGATAGACCAAGACTGGCCCTGTGGCACTTGAATCGTCTGTCGCCAAGTCGGATTAAACAAAGCCATACCGTAGTCTCGAATAAACCACGGACCGCGGATACCTTGGTTGAGAATGGTCATTAGTACACCGAATCGACCATGACCTGATAAGTCATTTTCATAGGCCACAAAATCGGAGTGCTGTTCTTGAACTATCTCGGCATTACCTTGTCGGTTATTGTCTGCCATGATTACTCCCCCCATGACTGGGAGCAATCGAGGCTCAACACGGATTCCAATCGCTGCATACTTGGTTTGTGGATACTCAGTGTCGCCATAGGCTGATATTTTCTCACTGGTCATTTCACAAATGGTTGCATCGTCAACAGCATACATATTAATGGTTCGAATCTCGTCAATAATTGGCTCGCCATTTCCATCATGCCAGACGTGCTTCAATCTAAAAAGAACTCCACGGGGATGTAGGCTAGCTTCTGGGGATTGAGAACTGACAACTCGACCTGCTTCTGGGCGAATTCGCCCGTCATTGTGATGCCAAAACAGACTTTCTCTATTTCCAACTTTGACAACCTGCCCAACAAAAAAACCATTGTGGAATGGATGATCAAACGGATATTCTTGGATCACAGTATGGCCGCTAGGTGTGTAAAGAGGAAAAACAAACGTTCGCCAGGCATTAGATCCTAATCCACCAAGACAGCGTTTTGTCTCTTGATCAACAACCAAATATGTTCTTTGATTCACGACAACACTGAACTTTGCCACTACAACTCCTTTTTTAAAATTAAGAACGTGTTAACGGAAGATGGATTTTTGTGTTTCCATGCTGCTGAGATTCTAGGAACCCGTGAATGATTTCAACCACGTGATGTGCTTCTTTAGCCGGTGAGGCGACTTCCCGACTTTCATCTAGTGCGTGAACTAGATCTCTGGTTCCAGCCGGGATACCTTCAACTTCCCATTTAGGTGGTTCAATTTCTTCAATCGAATCTTTTCGGAAAATCTTGGCCCCTTTTTCTATCTGGATATAGGCTTGGCTCCCCATAACCTCGAACCTCCATTTAGGACCCGCGGTATTCTTGGAAGTGCCAGTGTAAAACGCACGCACACCATTTTTGAAATGAATATAACCGCTGGCTGATGGTTCAAGTTTAGGATCCTGTCCGCCGTTACCACAGTATTCAGTATAGTCTTCGTATCCTGTCTCCAGTTCGGCAAAGACCCAATCAGGTTCTGAATCAGCCAAATAGCAGAGCGCATCGATTAGGTGGGTGCCATTACGGAAAATTGAAGCCCGCCTGCCGCTGAGTGTACCGGTGATATACTGTAATCTACCAATCTCTCCGCTCGCAATAATCTCATTTTTGATATGATGCCACAGTGATGTGAAACGGCGTGTATGGTCAATGGAAAGTAGGCAACTGTTTTGTTCAACAGCTTCGAGCATTCGATCTGCGTCGATCAAGGTAGTTGCCATAGGCTTTTCACAAAATATCCCTTTTACACCCGCATTGGCTGCTTCAACTACCGGATCAGCATGATAGTTATCAGGCGTGGCAATCGTTACAATATCCAAATTTTCTTGGGTCAGCATTTTGGTATGGTCAGTGTAGAGTGAAATATTTGACCAAGTACTTTCCCATTTTTTCTTAAATTCATTAAGCGTTTCTTCAGAGATGTCGCACACCGATACCAATTTGACGTGATCTAATTCGACTAAACCTGATACATGCCGGTGTCCAATTCCGCCAGCGCCGATAACACCGACTCGATATTTGATCATCTTTTCTCCTAAATTGTCAAAAGTCTAGGTTTTTGGTCATCGGGCTTTAAAATTCACAGCTAAGACTTGATTAAGATCCTCACGGGGATGCACGCCAAATCGTTGTATAAATCGTTGATCGAACCCTTCTTCTTCACCAAGATCAATTGAGATGGGCAAATTAACCGGCTGACGATTCATCTGAATTGACCGATGTGCAGCGATGACCATTTCTTGGTCTTCACGTCCCATCTCACCTGTCCATAGTGGATCGAGGTCTTCTCGAACGGCTTGCGCAATGCCTTCAAGCATCGTGGCTAGTGAAATATTTTTTTCCAGAATTCCCGTTTCAAGATATGGGTTATGCCACTCTATTGTTCCACCCAATGATTTCGGCAATTCAACATATATCCGCTTCAGAACATCATTTTCACTATATTCACGTTGAAATGGGTAAGTTTTGGCTTTGGCCTCATGCTGATTAATATCTTCATCTGTGCAGACATTAATAGTTTCATCACCGGTTGCTCCTTGGTTCCCATTAGTTATGATTGTTCCGCGTTCCCCGCAGGTTTCAAAACCAACCAGCATGTTTCGGCCCAAACAGCTATTTTTATTGCCGACCATAGCAATGCCAATTCCGCCATTGTCGAAATCAACGGTGTAAAATTCTAATCTTTCGGTATCAAAATCTCGCTTGGCACGATCGACATATGAGACAACAGGCATTGTATGGCCAATGCTACTGACAGCAATTGGTTTGGCATCCATACGACATCGCATGGCCGCAAGACCATGATAACCTGTTGTTGAGAACAGACGGTAACATTTGTGAACCTTGCCGATGGCGCCGGATTGAATCAGATGGCAGACGAACTGCTCAACCGGTACAAACGGGAAATTCTCAGAAGTTTGCAATTTTACGTTATTAGCCTTCGCTTTACCAATCATCAGGTTCATTAGGCCAAGCGTTGGCGCCAGACCAGTTTCAACATTATGGTGGATACCACAGTCTGAGAGGTAGCAAGAGACAACGTGATGTAATTCCGCTGGAACAACGACATCGCAGACATCCGGGTTTTCACGTTCAATCATCTTTCGAACGTCACTATAGGCTTTGGCACCAACCTGGTCAGCACCTGTCTCTGCTGATCTCTGATGGGCATCACAAACAGCAACGATTTTAAAAGTATCCTTCAGTTCAGTAGCTGTTTCGAGATGCACTTTTCCCCGCCGACCATAGCCAATTAGGGCGTACTTCAAATGTGACACGGCATTCCTCTTCAATTTTTGCACTCATAGCCGATTAATTCAAGATGTTGGCGAATCTTTTCTACTTCAGTTGTCGGAAGCTGTCGTAAAGGTTTCCGCATTGTCATAGACGGGAACTGACCTATCAACCAACGAGCACATTTCATGCGTTGATGGGCGTCACCGCTCGGTTCACCAAAATTGTAAACGATACGTGCCAGCGGATCAACGAGTTTTCTCGCTTTCCGTGCTCCGACCAGATCGCCGTTCAACGCAGCATGGACAACTTCTACCATTAGTTCCGGCACGAAACCGGCAAAACCGATTAACGCACCATCACATCCTTCCAGCAGCGTTGCCAACAAATATTCATCGTGACAGGTTAAAATGGGCACATTCGGGGCAGCCTCTTTGAGTTGTTCATAGTCCCACCGCCAACGTGCCATATCACGTGTCCCCATCTTGATACAGACAACCTGCGGAATTTTAACCATTTCTAGCATTTCGGCTAAACTATACCCGGCCTTTGTCCAAGCTGGGTATTGGTGGACGATAATCGGAATGTCAGATCCTTCCGCCACATCCTGAAAAAAACCAATTGCCGTTTCAGGTGTGCGACCAAAACGAAGCCAGTGATGTGGTGGCATGAGGAGAATCCCATCTGCACCAACTTCTTTTGCCGCTAGTGCTTGATCGATGGCGTCTACACTCCCTTCACCGCTAACACCAGAAATAACCTTGACTTTTTGACCTGCTGCTTTCGCCGTAACTCGCGTGACTTCCGCACGCTCACTATGTCTCAACGACATAATCTCACCCGTATGTCCGTTGCAGACAACACCCTCAATGCCATCAACAGCAGCTAGTTCCTGCATGTAAGCGACTAATCCCTCTTCATCAATTGATTCATTTATATGAAATGGGCAGAGTGTGGCAGCAAAAACACCTGCCCAAGGATGATGTTGCCAATTCATCTTTGCTTGGCTCCTTTCAATTTTTAAAATCTATTTTCACGCTAAGTTTTAGACCTGTTTATAGCTGATATTTAATTTCTTGCTTTAACTTCAAAGTCAGCAAGTTGGGTTAGATAATCGAAACTCTGCTGAGCAGCATCTTCTGGAGTCATGATGTCAGCAAAAGCTTGATGGACCGTCACATAATCATTATACTCTATTTCCGCTAGTCCTTGAAAGACGAGGGGGAAATCGATTCCACTTTGATCTTGCAGACGAATTGGGTCGTATGGTGCGTCTCCATCGATCCATGTTCGAGCAGGCACCCTACCTTCAGGATGCCGAACATGGTTTTGAAGATATACATTAAAAAGATGAGGCGCGAACTTCTTAATCGTCTCGACCCCGTAATCCTGACCACATAGGTCGAGGTTGGCAGGTTCGTAGATGAGACCAAAGTTGGATCTATTTACACGATTGAGTACATTTAGCGATCCATCTACCGTTTCGAAGAGGCTGAGCGTATGAGATTGGTGTGCCAACCTAATGTTACGCTCATTAGCCTCATCAGATGCACGTTGCGCCCAGATGATGTCTTCTTCTGTTTTCATCGCAATCCGGATCAGGTTTGCTTCCAACATCACGGCTAATTCCAAATAAGGAGCAATATTCCGTAAGGCATCAGGTCCTTGATCATTATTAATTGGGATAGGGAAATCCCCTGTGACCATTGAGACGGCCAGATCAAGTTCCTGAACTTTTTTTCTCACAGATGTAACTTGTTGGAGAGATGTTTGTATGCCAGCCTGAGACGCACGCATACAAACGGCTTGATAACCAATTTGCGCGGCAATCTCGGCAACTTCGCCAAAAGAGCGGATCGTTTTTTTCTTCGATCCGGGGGCTTCGGCTACCCGAACAGATAGTGAAAGTTTCATAGGAATCTCTCAGTAAAAATAAGTTTGTCCAATTTTTCGTCTCTCTTGGTAGATTCAGCCAGCATGTTGATTTCCAATGGCAGTATCACATTCACGGAAACAGATGCTGGTTAACTCAGGAGAGACAAGCATATTATATAATAGCTTTTTCTAAAAGTCATATTTGGTTGGCTGAAAAATCCAAGCTTATATAGACAGACTGCCTTAACGTGGTTTCAACTGAGTTGATCAGCAGACGATCGCTTTATTTGGTTGGAGTGCTCTGCATGGTATTATACTCAACAACAAGATCAATAATGAAAAAAATCAAAGAGTCATCTTGAAAGTAAATGGATAAACCTATAAACCTGATACGTTATTAAGGAGAAATATCATGGAACTCGGATTTGCAAGCGCAATTTTGCCAGATCTATCTTTACAGCAGATTGTGGAATTTGCTTCATCATCCGGATTTTCTTGTGTCGAACTGATGTGTTGGCCAAAAGGAAAAGCTGAGAGACGATACGCCGGAGTGACTCATGTTGACGTGGTAGATCTAACACGAGATCAAGCAAAACAAATTAATGAATTGGTAAATGCTAACAGCATAAATATCAGTGGTCTGGGATATTATCCAAATCCTCTGACTCCGGATTCCAGTGAAGCAGAAGTTTATGTTAACCACATTCGGCAGGTTATTTTAGCTGCCAATTTGCTTGGCGTTAAGGTTGTCAATAGTTTCATTGGTCGTGATTGGACGCGTTCGGTTGAAGAAAACTGGCCGCGATTCAAAGAAATCTGGCAACCGCTAATAAAATTTGCCGAAGATCATGATATTTGTATTGCTATTGAGAACTGTCCAATGTTGTTTACAGAAGATGAATGGCCAGGTGGTAAAAACTTGGCCTATTCCCCTGCCATTTGGCGACGGATGTTTGAGGAGATCCCAAGTCCGAATTTTGGTCTCAACTTCGACCCTTCTCACCTAGTATGGTTACAGATTGATTATCTGAAACCGTTACGTGAATTTTCCGACAAGATTTTTCATGTACATGCCAAAGATGTTAGAGTGGATCGACATCGACTTGATGAAGTTGGTATTCTGGGCGATCCTTTGGAGTACCACACACCGAAGTTACCTGGGTTGGGAGATGTTAATTGGGGACAGTTTTTCTCTGTCTTAAGCGATGTGGGTTATCAGGGATCCGTATGCATAGAGGTTGAAGATCGAGCCTACGAAGAGACATTGGAGAGACGTCAGGCTTCTCTAATCCAAAGTGGCAGCTTTTTGAAGCAGTTGATGTCTTAGGGAAATTAGGAAAGGTAAATATTATGACAAGTTCAGATCAAGATTGGGAGATTTCACCAATTCCAACAACAGATCAGGTTGACTTCTATCACAAAAATGGATATTTAAAATTTGGCAGAATCTTTACAAAAAGGGAGTTGGACACATTGCGGGACTATGTTGATCATATGATTGCCAATCTTCCACAAGAGATACGTTCTGAACAGATGGACGTGCCGCATTTTGCTAATCCATCCCTGTTTAGGTATCTTACGCATCCTGCTGTGCTGGATGTGATTGAATGTTTCATTGGCCCTGATATTGTTCTATGGTCAAGTCATTTTATTAGTAAACGATCTGGAGATGGTTTGGCAGTGCCATGGCATCAAGACGGTGTCTACTGGGGGAGTCGGCTTCAGCCGATGCAGGTTGTCACTATGTGGCTGGCTGTGGACGCATCTACAGTTGATAATGGTTGCATGCGAGTTATAGCTGGAAGTCATCAACAAAAGTACCTGCGGTACGAGGATGTTGACAGACAAGAACATCTGTTCGGTCGGGAGATCGTTAACGAAGATCTTAACCGGTCTGAGGGAATCGACTTAGAACTAGAAGTTGGTGAATGCCATTTTCACGACGCGTTCACTGCCCATGGTTCCAACCCAAACAGGTCGGGTAAGCGTCGTTGTGGTTATACTATGCGCTATATGCCGGCCGATGTCGAACACCATTTTGATTCAAGTTGGAACCGCCAACATCATATCTACCTTTTGCGTGGACAGGATCAGACAAACGGTTTTAATACCTACAAAACAGTACCAGATTTCTAATTCCGTCAACAGACATGGTAAGCTGAATAGCCGGCCAATGGATAATTTCTTATTGCTTACTATCTGATAAAAATGGAAATATGGAATTTGTATGCTACAATTCAGTTCTAGACAGAAAAACTGAACTAAGGAGTTAATCTTGGCTGAAGATGTTATTATGCCCGCTCTTGGTATGTCTCAGGAAACAGGTGTATTACTGCAATGGCTGAAATCTGAAGGTGAGTTTGTTGCTGAGGGAGAACCACTGATGGAAATTGAAACAGATAAAGTTATTGTCGAAGTTGAAGCCACAGCATCTGGTATCCTCAGCCGTGTCACAGCTGACCCGGGAGATGAAATTCCGGTTGGTCAAACCGTGGCGCAGATTTCGTCGGCAGAGGAATCGACTTCATCTATACCTGACTTAACCAGTGCAGAACCGGAGTTGGAAGATTCAACCACGTCACCTGAAACAATTAAACAAGTCGAGGTTTCGATCAGTCCTCTGGCTCGGCGGATTGCCGCAGAACACCAGCTTGATTTAACACAGGTGCAACCTTCAGATTCCTGTGTCTATAAAGCAGATGTACTGACTCATTTAGCAACACGGTCACCAATTGCTCCACAGTCAGTTTCCATAAGTGAGGCTAGGAGTCAGATCACTTTAGCGTCTCCTAAAGCACGAAGGCTGGCAGGAGAACATCATTTAAGTTTAAATGACATTACCGGAAGTGGACCAGAAGGTGCTATTCTGGCTACTGATGTATTGAATGTTGCCCAAGATCAGGGGAAGAAACGTGTTTTTCCGGAACCGGCACGGGATACCGTTCGAAGTCTTGCTGTCAGTAACGCGTGGCAAGTGATGGTTCAACGGTTAACTAACAGTTGGGCGACAGTTCCTCATTTTTTTCTGGCTAAGGAAGCAAATGCTGGCCAGTTAGCACATTGGCGTAAGCAAGCCCAACAACACTTCGATCAAAAAATCACTTATACCGACCTGCTGGTAAAATTGGTGGCAGCTGCATTGCGTGAATATCCACGACTGAATGGGAAATGGGAAGGTGAGCAGATTGTCTTTAACGACGAGATTAACATAGGCTTGGCTGTGGCTGTCGAGAATGGACTAGTTGTTCCCATAATCCATCAAACTGATCAGTTAAAATTACGGGATTTGGCTAATCGTCGACAGGTGTTAGTTGATCAAGCGCAAGCAGGCAATTTATCGCTGGAAGATATGCAGAATGGAACATTCACCATTAGCAATTTGGGAATGTATGGGATTGATGCTTTCAGTGCTATTATCAATCCTCCACAGGCTGCTATTTTGGCTTTGGGTAGTATTGCTGATCGCGTAGTCGCTATTAACGGGCAACCATCGGTGCAATCGATGCTAACTTTAACTCTGTCCTGTGATCACCGGGTTGTTGACGGTGCCGGAGCTGCTCAATTTTTGCAGACGCTAGTTGGATTCATCGAAGACCCACTTCGTTTACTTTGAAATGCTAGGTTCTATTGAGATTTTAATACTTGCGGTGGAACCGATAGAGTACAAATTCGGGTCGTATTCGGCTTATGATTCATGAACTGAGACAAATCCCCAAAACCAGAGACCGAAAGGCGTAGTGATGAAAGCTGTAATGAAAGTCGCTCCAGGGATCGGAAATATCGAATTGCGAGACATTGACGAACCGAAGATGCAAGCGGAGCAAGTTAAAATTAAAGTTCATTCAGCGGGTATTTGTGGTACCGATTTACATATTTATAAAGATGAATATCCCTCATTTCCTCCAGTTGTTCTTGGGCACGAAGTAGCAGGTGAAATTATCGAGATTAGTAAAGAGGTTGACGGTTATCAGATTGGAGACCGAGTTACAACTGAGACCTATTTTTCCACGTGTGGTATCTGCGCTTATTGCCGTGACGGTTACACTAATTTGTGTTTGAATCGACTTTCAATTGGTTCAGGAGTGAACGGCGGTTTTACTCAATATCTTGTCGTGCCAGCAACTAATCTTCATCACTTGCCTGAGAATGTCAGCTTTGAAGCTGGTGCCTTAACTGAACCTTTAGCCTGTGTGGTGAACGGTGTGTTGGACAAACCTCCGACCGTCACGCCGGGCGATGTGGCTGTTATCGCTGGTCCTGGTGCCATCGGCTTGTTAACGTTGCAGGTTGTCAAATCAGCTGGTGCCACAGTGGTAACGCTAGGTACTGACACAGACCAGCAACGTTTTGAGTTAGCTGAACAATTTGGATCAGACTACACACTGAATGTTCAACAACAGGATCCACTAGATTTGATACGCCAAATTACCAATGAAGGATTGGGTGCGGATATTGTCTACGAGTGTTCCGGAGCTGGTCCGGCAGCTATGCAACTGATTGACTTGGTACGCCGACAAGGCCGGTATGTTCAAGTCGGTTTGTTCGGTCATGCGGTCAGTTGGGATCTCGATCAGCTTTGTTACAAAGAATTGATTGCAACTGGAAGCTTTGCCAGTACACCAGAGTCATGGCGAAGAGCCATCCGTCTACTGGCTGATGGGACTGTACAAACGATGCCGTTAATTACTGATATTTTCGGAGTCAACGACTGGAGAAAGGCATTTGACAATTTTGAGCAGAGAAATGGGATAAAAACGTTACTACAACCAGTGGGATAGATTCATTTAGTATCTACAGTGGCAGCTAAAAAATGTCCTAACCAGTATTTAGGGAGGATTCATGCTATTAAAAGAAAAAGTTATTATTGTAACCGGAGCAGGCGGAGGTCTTGGTGAAGGTATTGCCCGGGTTTGCAGTCGAGAAGGTGCCAAAGTTGTGATTGCAGATATTCGAGGTGATGCAGCAAAAAATGTCTCTGCCGATCTGGCTGGCGAGTCTTTGGCTATTCACTGTGATGTTGCTGATGATGAAGCATTGGATAGCTTAATCCAAGAAACGTTGTCAACGTTTGGTCAAATCAATGGCTTGGTTAACAATGCGGGCGTCAATTTTGTTAAACCATTTCTGGACACAACTTCAGCCGACTGGGATCGGGTTATCAGCGTGGATCTACGGGCCGTTTTCTTTTTGACTCAGAAAGTATGTCAACAGATGCTGACTCAAAAACCGGCTGGTGGTAGTATCGTCAACATAGCTAGCGTCCATTCGCATGCTGCAGTCTCCGGCGCCGGACCTTACGATGCCGCCAAGTGGGGTATGGTTGGGATGAGCAAGAGTATAGCGATTGAATTGGCTTCGGTAAATCTTCGGGTCAATGCCATCTCGCCCGGCTTGCTGAATACCCAGATCTGGCAGGATGTTTTGAATGCGGCGCCTAACCAAGAGGAATGTATATCTTACTGGAAATCCAATATTCCTATTGGCCGCCCCATTGAACCGGAAGAGATTGGTGAGTTAGCCGCTTTTCTACTTAGCGATCGTAGCGCTTTCATCACCGGATCAAACATTTTTGCTGACGGAGGAATGAGTAGCCAGTTGGTCAGCAAGGAACCATACGAGTCTGGTTCAATTGAAGGAGATTAGATTTGATGATGTGGGAAAGTGAATAGGGAGTATGCTTTCGGTGGAGCCAATCTTTCACAACTACCAATTTACTGATCGGGTTCGGAACCAACTTGATTGGGATGGACACTACATGTTTCCAAATCTCCTGACACAAACAGCTTGCCAAAATTTAACCCAAGCCTTGGTACACATTGAATCTTTAATACCGACTGCCGTTTCAGGGCATGAGCCAAACAGATTCGCGGCAGAATACAACGACTACTTAGAAAGCTTGATTTCACATCCCGATCTACTCAAACTTGCCCGTCGAGCATTAGGAGAAGATATCCGTTACGATCATTGTGTTACGCTCAACCGTTCGGCTAACAACCAAGGAATCGGTTGGCATAGTCACGAGTATTCAGATGATGATTCCAGTCTGGGTTTCATTCGCATCTTCTTTTATGTCAATGGGTTTCAAGTTAATGATGGCGGTTTGAAAGTTGTTCCAGGTAGTCATCTGTATCGTGACTCGAAGATTCGTGCCAAAAACGATGAAGACCTCGAAGCGAATTGGATGACGGGTAACTCCCATCCAATGACGGGAGAGGAGTTAAAAATCGAGACTCTATCTGCTCCAACTGGCACGGTAATCTTAATGTGGACACATGCTGCTCATGGTGTGACATCAAGAAAACCGGATAGCGATACAAGATGGACTGTGGTGTATGCCTACCGTAATCCCGGCAGGCAGTCTCGCGCCAGATGGATTAGTCCTGCGTATGAACGAAAAACGATTCCTGGTGCTGAAAGCTTAATGGGTCTTCACTAATTCTGGATTTGCAAGAGTGTAATAGGGGGAGTGTGTGAACCAAACGATAGAGGATACAAACATGGACGAAAAAATGCAGGACTATCTGTTTGATCTACAAGGATATCTGGTTTTGGAGAGTGCTATCTCTGATGAAGATTTGCGACTGATGAATCAGTGGGTTGACGATCATTGGGAATACGTGGAAAATCCTTGGATTGGAGAAGGAGAAAACCGACAAGGTCGGAGTCGCTGGATCGGTAACATCCAAACCCATACTTATAATATTGAGAATGGTGTCAATTTTCAGAATATCATCGAAGGTGGTGAGATCTTCGAAAAGTTAATTGATCACTCTTCTTGGATTAACCTGGTCAGAAAATACATCAATTCGGCAGTCAATGGGTTGTCAATTCACGAGAATTTTATCACCGTACGAGGGATCGGAGGTTACATCCATATTCATTGTGGTGGACATGTCCCCCTTAGTTATTTAACCTTTCGTCAGGAAAATACAGGCGAATGGATGGTTGGTCAGATCAATGTTCTGATGGCACTTAACGATATTGGTCCCGGTGATGGCCCTCCTGTACTGGTTCCAAGTAGCCATCAGTGTACGGAGATTCACCCCCGGTTGGAAAGTAACGGGAAGGGGTTGGTCTACGATGGTATCACCGGTAAACCGGCAGGTACTGCCTTTGCAACCAAGGAGGTCTACTTGAAAGCTGGAGATGTGTTGATGTTTACTGATGCTATCACTCACGGATCTGCAGAACGTACCAATTCAGGCTATCGTCGGACGGTAGTTTATCGCTATTCTCCTCGGTTTGTACGGGAACGATTCAATTTTCAAACTTCGGAAAAACTCCTGCAACGTTTGACACCAGAAAGGTTGCGAATTATCCAACCGATGGCTCCTCAACGACCGCCAGAGACATCTGCCAGTTAATAAATGAACTTGACTGGGTTGGTTTAACCTGAGTACCCGGTGGGACCCATCTATTGGATCCCAATTACGACGAAATAGTGTGTCAGCGGAAGATTTCGCTGCTGAAGGCAGTGGAGGGCTTTTAATACTGGCTGATCTTAATGGATCTACTGCATTTATTTGGAAGATGAAAAGTAGACCTAAACAATATAGCATTCACTTAGGTAAGAGGAAGGAACAAACGAAGATGCCGAAATTGGTAATGATGCCTCCGCAAAGCGAACGGTCTCGACAGTGGGCAGGAGAAATTATAGGGCAAATTCCGCAATATCAGGTTGTTTTACCTGAAACAGATGAGGAAACGCGTGGTGAACTGGCTGATGCTGATGCCGTCTTTGGTTGGGTGCCGCCTGAAATGTTGCCGTTAGCTCAGAAGTTGCGTTGGTTGCAGAGTCCGGCGGCAGGTCCTAAACCCGGTTTCTACTACCAAGAATTGGTTGATCATCCAGTGGAAATCTGCAACCCACGTGGTGTCTATAACGACCACATCGGTCAGCATATCCTGATGTATGTGTTGGCTTTAGCCCGTGGTCTGCCTTACTACATGGACGCACAACGTGACCAGCGCTGGGACACTTCAGCGCAAAAAAGTCAATATATCGATTTGACTAACGCGACAGCGCTGATTGTCGGTGTCGGTGGCATTGGTCATGAAACCGCTCGGCTCTGCCGTGCCTTTGGTATGCGTGTACTGGGTATTGATGCTCGGTGGGAGTATGAAGTAACTGAAATAGAAAAACACCCTCCTGAAGATCTGTACTCACTACTGCCGGAAGCCGATTTTGTGATTGTCACTGTGCCTCATACACCCCAGACAGAAGGAATGTGGAACACGAAGCGATTCAAGCTAATGAAACCAACGGCCTATTTTATCAATATTGGCCGCGGTGCCACCACCAAAATCGAGGATCTAACTCAAGCCTTAGAAAGTGGTCAGATTGCGGGATGCGCATTGGACGTCTTTGAAACTGAGCCGTTTCCCGAAGATCACAGGTTGTGGACGTTACCGAATGTCCTGCTGACTCCCCACATTGCGGTGAAAGATGCAGAGAACATTTCTGATCGTTGGTTCGCCCTACTGCTGGATAACGCTCAGCGTTTTGCAGTAGGTCAACCCTTGCGCAATATAGTAGATAAATCTCAATGGTACTAAATATCCACCGTAAATTGTCAAAACCCCTAACATTTACTGATTCGAGATTATAGATTACATTTTACAATAACCTATGGGTTGGTGATGAACCCAAATTGATCAAGGAGAAGCTATGGAACTTGGACTTAAAAACAAAGTGGCCGTGGTTGGCGCATCTAGCAAAGGTCTTGGTAGAGCGATTGCGCACGGGTTAGCCGAAGAAGGTGCCAGAATTGTTGTCTGTGCACGGAACGAAGAGACGCTTGAAGCTACTGCAGCTGAGATTCGTGAAAACACCGGATCTGAAGTCATGTCAATGTTAACGGATGTTAGTAACCCCAATGATGTTGAGAACCTGATCCAAGCTAGCATTGAACACTTTGGGGGAATTGATATTCTGGTTAATAATGCTGGTGGCCCCAGAGCCGGGAGGTTCGACGATCTGGATATTACAGATTATCAGGATGCCGTCAATTTGAACCTGATGAGTACCATTAACCTGACACGGGCAGTGTTGCCTAGCATGCGTGCGCGTGGCGGTGGGCGCATCATCAATCTGACCTCGGTTTCTGTTAAACAGCCGGTTGAGGGGCTGATGTTATCCAATATGGCTCGAACCGGCGTCATTGGGTTTGCTAAAACGCTGGCTACTGAACTGGCACCTGAAAATATTCTAATCAACAATGTTTGTCCAGGTATTATCTTCACCGATCGCATTCAGCAGTTAGCAACCGTACGGGCAGAAGAAGCAGGTATTACGTTTGACGAGGCCATTGAGAATATGACCCAGAGTATTCCGCTCGGTCGGATTGGAAATCCACAGGAATTCGCTAATCTGGTGGTTTTTCTGGCTTCCGAACGTGCCAGTTATATTACCGGCACAACCATTCAAGTAGATGGCGGCATGGTTAAAGGATTACTGTAGCAATTTGGATTAATAAATCAACAAACATCAAGGAGCATAAACCCTATGAATCATTCATTAAAGGCGGACCGTGTTGGCCACGGCGTTTTGACTGCTGCTAAGGAAAGCTATGAGGCAGAGGGGTACTGTGTCGTGGATAACGTTTATCCACCTGCTGAACTCAATGTCATGGAGACCTTTTTCGAGGATTTTAAGGTTCAGGATTACAAAGCCTTCGGAGACTACATTGGTACTGACGACGGTTTGGCGGATAACCATACCGTCGAGTTTGATGATATTGATCCATCAAAAGAGCTCCTTCGTGCCATGCATCCACACCGTTTTAGTTCGCAGGTTAAGCAATGGTATCTCCATCCCAGAATCGCGCAGGTACTGGCCTTTCTGCTAGAATGTCCCGCCCTGGCAGCTCAGACGATGTACTATTATAAGCCGCCTCAATCAGTAGGGCAGGGAATGCATCAGGACAATTTCTTTCTCCTATCGAAACCTGCGACCTGCATCGCTACCTGGACTCCTTTAGATGACACAGACGAAGAAAATGGTTGTCTGAAGGTCGTTCAGGGCTCGCACCGAGAAGAGATTTTATGTCCCCCCACCAAGGAAGGTAAAAAAACCAGCATCTTAGATATGGTGCAAAAGTCGAATATTGTTCCAATTTGCATGAAGCGAGGTCAAACACTGTTTTTTAGCGGTCAATTAATTCATGGATCAGAACCCAATCATTCGCACACACGCAGCAGGCGCACTTTCATCGGTCACTACGTGGATAATATGACCGAAAATCTGGCCAAATTCTACCACCCTGTTTTGGATATGCAGGGGAACGTGGTGAGTCATGTTGCCGTTGATCAAAGCGGTGGTCCTTGTCAGGATGCTGGGATGTTAGACTAACCAGTTTAAATATTTGCCAAGAATGGTGAAATTAACGATAGTTTGTTAAGAGAGAGTTGATCATCGAATCATTATCTCAAGAACTGAGATTTAGTAAGGAGAAATAATGATCCAAACACCAGATATCGAACGTCCTCCTCAGGAATTGATATTGTCCTTAGCGACCATCGGCAGTGCCACAGCCAGTGGAGAACTTTACCGTCTCGGGATACGCGACCCACAAATTCTGGGACCTGTCCCCATGACACCAGGTAAAATTGTTGTCGGCCCAGCCCTGACCCTGCAATTCATGCCCAAACGCGAAGATCAGTATTCAGTAGATGAATATGCCGACCCTGAAAAACAACTGCACCGACATGTGCTTTACCATACCCAACCTGGTGATGTTGTTGCGGTTGACGCTCGAGGTGATATGAGCAGCGGCGTTTTTGGCGAGATGATGCTTACCTATTTCAAAGGCCGTGGCGGCTCTGGGGTCGTTGTGGACGGTTGTATTCGTGACTTGCCGTATGCCATCAATCTGGGGCTAGGGTTTTGGATGAGAGGCGTAACGCCCAACTTTCATACACAAACCAATATCTTTCCTTTTGCCGTAAATCAACCTATTGCTTGTGGTGGCACATTGGTTATGCCTGGGGACATCATTGTGGCCGATGATGATGGGGTTGTCGTCGTTCCCAAACAATTGGCGCCTGAACTGGTAAGGAACGCGAAGGAGCACGCTGATTGGGAGGATTTCAGCCGCATGAAATTAGCCCAAGGTGGCGATCTGCGCAAATACTATCCACTGTCTGAAGAAGCACGGGCGGAGTATGAAGCATGGCGAAGAGAACAATCGTAATAGTTTTATTTCTTAAAGTGGAGTTAGAATTCAGAACAACATGAGAGCAAGCGAATTAACAATTGAATTAATAGCGGCGTTTCGTACAGAAGGTGTTGTTAGAATCCCAAAGGTGATCAGCAAGTCGGAGGCGGAACGGTTTCATCAGGCTGCCATGCGGATCCTCGACCGACTGCAAGCAGAAAATCCCAATGATTATAGTAGCAGAGCGTTCCACCAAAAGGTGAATGTCTGGTGCCAGGATGAAATCATGCGAGAACTAACCTTTCACCCCAACCTGACAGCCGTGGCTACTAGGTTGGCCGATACCAAGTTACGAATGTGGCATGATCACATTTTGGCTAAAATGCCGGAACTCCCTATTTCCACGGCTTTTCATCAGGATCTGGTCAAATGGCCCTATGATCGGCAAAGCATGGCACTTTCAGCTTGGATTGCTCTGCAGGACACCACCGTTGAAATGGGGTGCATGTCTTTTCTGCCCGGTTCCCATCAGTTGATGCACGTTCGTGATATTGCCACCTCAGATCAAGAAGGCTGGAGGAAGGAGATGCCGGATTTGCAGTGGTGGCCTCGCCTCACCATCCCGCTTCAGGTTGGAGACTGCACTTTTCACCATGGTATGACCTTTCACACCGCGGGGCCGAACCAGTCGGATCAGTGGCGTGTAGCGCACGTGGTAATTTTCATCGATGCAAATGCGGCTTACAACGGTAAAAATCATATGGTAACTGACCCGTTGAATTTACAGGTCGGTACTTTGCCTCCAGATAATATTTGCCCACCTGTCTAAATCAAAAGTAAAAGTAGACACTGAAGCAGCAAGATTTTTGCTGCCGAAAATTATGGGCGTCGAATATCCTGAATCAAACTCGCGAATCATAAAGCCTACTGCTTATCAAGAACACTCGTAGAATCAGTGTTGGAATGAGAATGGCCTTTTTTTGCCTTTCTCTGCTACTTTCTGGATAGGTTTCTTTCCTGCTGTCAATCTACTTACTTGGATTGAATCCATATGATTCTGATGTTACAAAAACATTAAAAAAAGATAATTCTTTTGTTCAAACATGAAGTATGATAAAATTAATTCGTATTTTGGATACTCTAACCAATGTGACTCAAGTGTCAAGAGTGTTTGCGATGCTATTAATCCAATATCTCAATGTGATTGTGTACTTCCATTTCTCCACCACGGTTGGAACCGATACCTCAGTTGAGCCAGCAGGGAAACTCACGACATCGTTGGGAAAACTCGAGGTAGGATGTTAATTGAATACCTTATTTGACAATACTTTGATTGAGGAGATTATACTAATTGAGGCTTTAGCTGGTCCCAATCGATAGAGAGAATGCATGTACTTTTCCTAGAATCAAATAAATTACAATTCGAGGCGATGGCGTACCTGGAGGTTCCACCGCTGTTGAAGTGCATGGCAAGTTGGCTACAAGGTGGGGAGATCTTAAAGCCAAACGTTGACTCTCTCAATTTTCATGTCTCTAAAAGATCAGTGGATAGCGTATTGTTGTTTGATATCAATGCATGTTGACAGTATCGATATCAACGATGCATTTCTAAAAGGCTCACAGATTGTTAGCTGGCAAAATAAATCATTCAGAATACAAGCAAAACTTTAACATATAGTAAATAAACGAAGTATTTAGATGCCTTTAGCTAGGGTTGGTATATCTAAAGATTATGTTATATTATTGGTGCCTTGTTTTGGGTTACTACTATAAAGGCGTACAAAGCTAAATGGTAGTTTTTTGGGTTTGCATATAATTTAGACTAAGTATGTTTAGTAAATTTAGGAGATGTCAAGATGCAGCGATTTATTCTCACTATCACTTTTGTATTAGTTGTCATTTCATTCTTTATCTGTCCAGTCTTTGCTAATAAGATTGAACCCGGTCAACAGGTCAAAGGCGGCAAATTCGGTGTTGTCTACGAATGTGCCTTTCCCAATACGGTTGAATTGGATGGTAACCTAGAGGACCAAGCGTGGACATTGGCCCCTTGGCATTTTGTCGATAATATAACGGGAACCGGCCCTGCACCAAACGAAGCAGATGCTTCTTATGCTTTTGCTGCTGTTGCTGATGAAAAATGGCTTTATGTTGCCTTCAAAATTAAAGATGACAAGATACAAAAAGGTGAACAGGTTGGCAACAACGTCTGGCAGGACGACTCTGTAGAAATATACATCGATCCCAATCATGGGGAAACGGACATCTATGAAAAGAAAGATGGAAAATGGGACAGCCAAATCACCATCGGTGCTGATAACATCGGTGGCAAGGTAAAAGCCCCGCTTCTAGGGGGAACTGGTGAGGGGCCCGGCACGGGGACGTTCGCGGCAGTTGTCAAAGCTGCAGGTGGTTGGATCGTTGAAGCCGGTGTACCTCTCAATTCTCCGAAGAAATGGAATATGGTTCCCAAAGATGGTATGATAATTGGTTTCAATACCCACTTCAATGACGATGATGATGGTGGTGGTAGAGACCATAAGCTGATTTGGAGTGCTAAGGACGTTGATGACCAATCGTGGCAGAATACTTCAAGATTTGCCGATTTGAAATTTGTTAGAGTTGAACTCTCTGTTGCCTCTAAAGGCAAATTAGCAATACAATGGGGACGTTTGAAGAAAAAGCGGTAAGACACGCACAAATAGAGTTTATCACCAATACTCTGTGGCCTCAAGTGAGATTCTTTTGTGATCCGTCAATTTTATTCCCCGCCCGTTGCTAAATGAATGCTGAAAGCTTAGCGTTGACTTTTCTAGCCATCTACCCTCACAGATCGAATTTTGAGGAATTCAATCTGTGAAGGTGATAGGAGAATAAATATCATGAAGACAATCATATTATCTCTATTCATTTATGGCCTATGGATCTATAGTCCAGCGTCTGCTGGAACTTTTGTTGATGACTTCGAGGATGGAGTGGCTAACGGTTGGCGCCCGGTATCTGGCAACTGGCAAATCGCGGATGGTAAGTACACACTCACAAAGCCTGTGGTCGATGCGGATAAGCCGGTTATTTCAGTCTTGGATAGTCCATGGAAAGTCGCTAACGGTATTATCACAGTCACTTTCAGCTTTGACAAGATTGCTAAAGGTATGGAGCGTCCAATAATATTCTTTCGATTAAAAGACGATCAGAACGGATACGCTTTTGAGTTCCACGGGAAAGATAAATTTATGACTGTGGGAAAGATTGTCGGCGGTAAATTCACCGCTATGCGTGGAGACAAAACGGATGGAATCGTAATTAATAAACCGGTTACCATAAGAATTGAACTTCAAGATAACATATTCCTTGTTTTTTACAATGGTGTGCCTCGCTTGCGAGTGGGAGATGTGAAATCGAAATTCAAGACAGGACGATTCGGATTAGGAGCCAGAAACGCCAATACGCCGATTCATTTTGAAGAGCTGAAGATTGAAGCGGCTGATGTTACCCAGTTTGCCCCAGATTTGAGACCTGTTCAACCTCAAAATCGGTTAGCTGCCTCTTGGGCACAACTGAAGCAAAGCAGGAATTGACGAGTTAGAATGAGGAAACTTCTGTAGAAGAAACTTGAAGATTTGGTATGAGAAACGCGATCATCTTGCCGTCTTGGATCCAGGGAAGATGTTTGATCATTCCTGGAATTATGTCTGATTCTAATCTCAACTTAAGGAGATGTTATTATGCTGCAAAAAGTATTACTTTTTAGACGCTTCAACTGTTGTTTGATTGTCTTGTTTTTTTTCGTATTCTCCGCTTTTTCCGCCCAAGAATTAAAAGTAGGTTTTGTTCAGGGTAGAGGTAACGACGCTCAAGTTGAAGAGCAAGCATTCAAAAATGCTGAAATTGAATTTGAAGTACTTGAAAAGGGCGATTATAAGATCGATACGTTGCTGAAGTATGATGTTATTGCTGTTGGAGTCGTTGCCTACGACAAAAACGAACCTTTAAAAGAAAACTTCAAAGTTGTGAATGAGTATGTAGAAAAGGGTGGTTATCTTGTTACCGTTGATTTTCAACAAGATTCTACTTGGAACAAGAATTTCTTGCCTCATCCACTCGCGCTGCTCGATCCGGATTTAGAAGATAACGTCGGTGTCATTTTGGCTGACCACGACATTTTCAAAAAGCCAAATGCATTGACTGACAAGCATTTTGGTGGTGGTTGGGGAGTAGGAGATTTCATGGCAGATGGACCGCATGAAGCCCCAAAACCTTGGAAACCATTAATAACCGATAAGCAGAACAAATGGCCATTAGTTGTTTGGGCCAAAGCAGGTAAGGGAGATGTTGTCTTCAATTCTTTGCAAATCCTGCAATCGTTAGGAAGAACAGGAAAAAAAGAGGTGTCCGAAGTTCTTCATAATTTTCTTTTTTGGCGTGGTCCAAGAGTCGTGGATGCAAAGGGCAAACTGGCCACGACGTGGTCAGTTCTAAAAAAGAGCTGAAACAGGTTTCCCCGTTCCAGATGGTTTAGTATGCCTCTGTCAATTCTGATTCAAGAAGGTACATTCTATCAACAACCATCTCGATGATCCAGCATAGTCACAGCACTAAGTCGGCAAAAAAACTATGAAGATCCGGCAAATCGAAACATATTCGAACAGACAGATCAGCATGGTGAATGTAACAACCGACAATGGATTGAAAGGATGGGGACAAACCTCTCCATATAACGCGGATATCAGTTCTACTGTGTTGCATCGGCAAATTGCCCCTTATGTATTAGGCAAAGATGCTTTAGAAATCGATAGCCTGGTCGATTCAACATTAGAAGCGACATATAAATTCCCGGGAAGTTATATATGTCGTGCGCTGACGGGGTTGGAGACGGCATTATGGGATCTGCGTGGCAAGATTGAAGACAAGAGCGTTTGCCAATTGATTGGCGGAACATCACACTCCTTTCCAGTTTATGGATCTAGCATGCGGCGTGATATCACACCTGAGGCCGAAAGTGACCGGCTGTCAAAACTTCGAGATCAATACGGCTATGGAGCATTTAAGATTCGGGTTGGCAGTGTCTGCGGTCACGATAAGGACCAATGGGAAAATAGAACTGAGACGTTGGTACCTGCTGTCCGCCGAGCAATCGGTGATGAAGTTTCGTTGCTTGTTGATGGTAACAGTTGCTACACGCCAAAGAGAGCTATTGAGGTGGGCCGACTTCTGGAAGACAACGGCGTTTGCCACTTCGAAGAGCCGTGTCCATATTGGGAACTGGAATGGACGGCTGAAGTCTCATCGGCATTGGATCTGGATGTTGCTGGTGGTGAACAGGATTGTTGGCTTCCAACCTGGCGGCGAATGATTGACATCGATGCGGTTGATATTGTCCAACCTGACATCTGCTATATTGGCGGACTCACACGGGCAATGCAGGTAGCAAAGATGGCACAAGTAACAGGAAAGTCTTGTGTTCCTCATTCTGCCAACTTGTCACTGGTTACTGTGTTTTCACTGCACATGATGGGAGCTATCGAGAACGCAGGGGACTACGTCGAATTTTCGATTGAACCCACAGCTTGGACAGAAAATCTGTTCTCGCCAATTTTGACAGTCCAAGATGGTAACGTCAAGATCCCATCTGCTCCGGGTTGGGGGATTGAAATTAATCCGCAATGGCTCGAAAAGGCAGATTATCAAATTTCAGAAGCCTGATCCCTGAAACGAATCAGGCTTCCTATTTTTCCTGTTGATTACGACAAAACGTCGTGAAAATCCTTGCAGAAGTATGCACACCTATAGGGAAACAGACCTTGGAACATAGGGCAACTCATCTCGAATACAACATTACTACAGAAGCAGATTGTTCCTTGAAGGCATGGTTTATTATTTATTGAGAAAAAAACATATTAAAACTCCTTGCCTGGTCAGATGATCATGGAGATTTGTTCCAATCTTTGTCCCAATGATATAATTGGTTTGCACCCCACCGTACGCTTTCTTTGAACTCAATCATCTCGTCGAATATCACGCTATATTAAGAAAACAATATAATATTTCGCTGCTGGTAGCATCATATTACGAAGACATCAAAGGGTTGAAATGGAACAGCAGTCAACACTACATGGGTTGCCGTGGATTGTTTGCATTGCAATCTAAGCCTTTTCCTTTTCTGCAGTGAGTAAGGAGGAAATGCCTTTGCATTACCCAAAACCATTCCCACCACCCAAGTGGCTGACCGAACAGCAACCACGTCTTTTATTCGATATTTGGCCTGAGAAAATATGGGCCGACCAGCAGGTGAACATTGCCTGCGCTGGAACTAATGCCTCGCCATTCTTCTACATTTGGGATGGGAAAGACCGGATTTATCATTTTGAAACCGGCGAAGATTGCGATATCGAACGCTATCTTCGACTTGTGATTGAAGGCCAAAACTTGGGCATTAAGACGCTCTGCCCGTTGATTCGATTTTGGCATCCACAGAAGTTACTGGGCGAACATCCAGAATGGCAGGAGCGTTACGCGCCGGACGCTCCGTCACGCAAGCCGGGTGACCAAGATGCCCAGTTCACCAACGGTTGCTGGATTTCACCTTTCGGTGATTTCTACATTGCGCAAAGCGTTCATTTCGCAAAAGTATTCAGTTTCGAAGGGTACAACCTCGACGGATTTGGCACGTTTGCACTCTGTCATTGCCAGTACTGTCAAGATGCTTACAAGAAGGACACCGGAAAGTTGCTGCCAGCCAGCCGGGATGTAGGCAGTCTAGAGTTCCGACGCTTTATGCGCTGGAAGCTAAATCAGTGGACGGATTTTGTGTATCGCTGGCAAAAGGCAATTAAGAAAATAAACCCTGAATTTGCCGCAATACCTTGGAGCACCGGGCCTGGGCGTTGGCTGCAATGGGGATTCGCTGGCGTGGCAGAATGTTCAGATGCCGCGAATCGGTTGCTCGATGCACCTTTATTGGAACTCTTTTGGGATTTTCCTCCCGATCTTGGTAATAATCTACTTCCAAGTTTTGTCATACGATATTATCGTGGTCTGACAGCTGAGCGGCCAGTGCTAATGTTGCCCTACATGCAATCCCATGGTCAGCAGCCGCCGTTGGTTCCGATGGTTGAACGTGACTTTCGATTATTGACAGTCATAACTAATGGAGCCACTCCAGCGTTAGGTTATTGGCAATTAGGCGCAGACCATTCAGTGCAGCGATACAATGATTTACTGGCGGCCAGAGAAGCGTTTACAACCAAAGCTGAATCGATAAAGTGGGCGGCGATGCTCGTGTCGGAAAATAGCCGTTTGTTTGGTGGAGTTCCCGATCGGCACGGCGAACTTAGCGGTCGGTGGATTGGTAGTGGTGTTGATACTCCTGACGCTTCAAGCTTTGGTCCAAATCAACGGCGTTTGCCTGCACACATGGAATCGGCTATTGGTGTCTTTCGGGCCTGTTTGGAAAACCATTTGCCTGTCGATGTCATTACTGATCAGGATGTTGCTGAGGGAGATAGGCTAAGCTTATATAAGGTACTGATTCTTCCGAACACGATATGTCTCTCAGACGTACAGTTGATGAACATCCAACGTTTTGTTGCGGCCGGTGGCGGGCTGGTCGCAATGAACGAAAGTTCGCTATGTGATGAATTCGGCACGCGTCGCAGTGATTTCGGTTTGGCCGAATTGTTTCAAGCTAGCTACATAGGCAATGAGGATCATACTGCGTGGTGGCCACATTTTGACAAAACGGCTTGTTTCACGCTCTGCCCGCATTATGTTACAGATGCTACGGAATTTGATGAGGCCTTGCGTGAAAAGAACTCAGTTCTCGACTTCATCGGATTTGTTGCTAAGATAAGACCAAAACCCCAAGCCGAGGTTCTAGGTTTTTACGGTAATGATCGCGACCTCCTGGTCAAGGCACGCGATGAGAACCAAATTATCGATGGTACCAGCCCATTTCTGCTGGCGGTTAATAGCAATGGCGACAGTGGGCGAGTCGTATACTTTCCCGGTGCCATGGGCCAGTCAAATTTCATTAGTCCATATCACTATCAACGCCAACTTCTCGCGCGTTCAATTATGTGGGTGTGCCGAGAAAACTTGCCGCCTACTATTGTTCGCGCTCCGATGTGTGTGCAAACCAATTTTTTCACGCAACAGAACAGAAAAAAATTAATTGTCCATTTACTCAATGAAATCAATACTTCGGCCGGGCGAGCTTTACCTGAAGGGGGGCCACCGGCACGAGAGGAAATCATTCCTATCCACGGTATTCAAGTAGTGTTTCACAATCAGTCTATCAAGCAAGTAAGGTTGGAGCCAGAGGGAATCGACTTGAACATATCACAAATTGAATCAGAAACAATCGTTACGGTCCCTGAACTACGACTTCACTCGATGGTCGTTGCCGAAGTGAATTAATCAGTTACGTGGTTAAACGCTCCTAAAGCCATCAACGGCTCTACATTGGTTAACGGGCATTCGATGCAAACATGATTAGCTTTCAATTGGAAAGTGCAAGCAACTGCTCTTGTTTTATTTGTTTTTTGATTGGTCGTGGGAAGACGCGAGTTTCGAGTTACCTAGTTGTTTCTCTCGGGACAGGAATTGTTGAACTCTCCGGATATTAGTCATTTCTTTCATAATCTTGCTTGATCCTCGGCCAATCGACACAAGTGCTCCACCATCACCCAATGAAACGCCACTGGCGAATCCTTGGGCATTTATGCTTAATCAAATGAATATCGACGATGCTCTATGGTCACTGATCATTAGGAAAGCGAGACGTAGGTGTTCACTAAACTTAGGTTGAACTGCAGGCGAATCAAGTTTGAGGAAGGAAAGACAATTGAATCAAAAGGTTGTCTGCACACACTAAATTGGCTGCCAGCAGAAAGGCTTAAATGGAAAAATTATTTGTGCACTAAGATGACATGTTGATACAATGTGTCGTAAAAGAGTGAGTATCAGCCTTGAATTGGTCGTGTAGCTGCTAGTTCCCGTTTGGTTTTGCGATGTGCCATAATATAATATGTACATCTCTGCTGGGGTTGAAAGCAACGATGCACGAGGACCAACGTGAAACCTGATGGAACCCATCTCACATCAGATAAATAGATCCGTACTCCTTTGTGTTACGCTGACGTTTGTTCTTTCCACAAGATTTTCTATTGTTGAAGGTAATCCAACTGGCTTTGACCAAGTAGTACTTCCGTTCCTAAAAATGTATTGCCTGCGTTGTCATAACGAGCAAACGCAAAAGGCGGAGTTCCGTATTGATACGTTGTCGCATAGCTTCGAGAACAACTTGGTTACTCAGAAGTGGGCTGAGTTGATGAATCGGGTGAACGCTGGCGAAATGCCGCCTGAGAAAGAATTACAGCCGACAGCAGATGAAATTGGGAAGGTAGTTGGTTGGATCTCCGATCGGATTAGGGAAGGGGAGGCGGTACGGATGGCAAAACGCGGTCCCGTCGTGCATTATCGTCTAAGTCGGGATGAATATGCCAGTACTGTTTATGATCTGCTGGGTGTACATTACGACGTACACATGCCTGGTGTACTCAACGAGGATCCACGTTGGCACGGGTTTGAGCGTATCGGCAAAATACTGTCTTTATCTCCATCGCATGTCAGTCGCTACTTTAAAGCGGCCGAGACAGTTTTGATGCGAGCCTTCCCTGAAAAACCTCCTGTACAGATCAAGGGGCGACATGATGCCAATAAAGGGCGTGAGAAGTGGTTGTCTGAGCGAGGCATTTCCGGCCGATTTCGCTGGGTTTACTGGCCTGGTCGAGTTAGCCATCATATCCATATAGGTAGTCAAGGTATGCAGTCGCGGGTTCGCATTCAACTCAGTGGTTTGCGATCCCTAGATGATAGGGTGCCGCACTTGACTGTCTGGGATTTTGTGCTTAAACGATCTATCTTTGATGAAGACATCGTTGTGCTGGAAGAAGAGCCGATTATCGTCGAGTTCGTAACCTCATCGAGTAGCTTCCAAATTATGAATGATATAGTGGGAGCACCGTTGCCAAATACACATACGTCTAGGAATACCAGTGGGGACTTCATCAATACAAAAGAACATAGGTTTAAGAACCCTACGGGATACATGCTTATTGACGACGATGGTAATCCCATTTATCCTTTGTTGCTTATTGATTGGATTGAATGGGAAGTTCTTGTTGCGAGCGAGTCAGACTTGAAGAAGCGTGATCACCTTGTCCCTTCCAAAGAAGATGATTTAGACGAAGCTCATGAGTGTCTAAAACGTTTTGCCGACCGTGCTTGGCGTCGGCCCGCGACGGATGCGGAGATAGATAGGTATGTGAAAATCGTTGAGCGCGAGCTCTCTGCTGGCGAGAGCTTCAGGTCTGCCCATTTTGCTGCCATGGTGGGTGTGCTTACTTCGAAGAACTTCTACTATCTTGTAGAAGGCTCAGCTACGGAACCTCGAAACTACATTGACGATTGGGAACTTGCCTCACGGTTGTCGTACTTTCTCTGGGGGTCGATACCTGACGAGGAGCTTTTCACCACCGCGAGGGCTGGCAGGTTGCGTGACCCTAGTGTGTTGCGGGCCCAGTTGACACGAATGTTGCTCGATCCGAAGATCGATCGATTTACTGAATCGTTCCCCCGACAATGGTTGCAGCTTCATAAAGTTGGTATGTTCCCACCCGATGCGGAGCTTTATCCTAACTACGACAAGTGGCTCGAAAGAAGCATGGTACTGGAAACGACCAGCTTTTTTGACGAGGTGTTTTCAAAGAATCTGTCGCTGCGCGAATTCCTCGATTCCAACTGGACGATGGTAAATCCTCGGTTGGCCATACACTACAAGATGCATCTGTTATCAGAATCTGGTTTTCAGCGTTTGGTATTGCGTCCGGAAGACCATCGCGGTGGATTGTTGACGCAAGCCTCGATTCTAATGCTCACCTCCGATGGAACACGGCATCGTCCTGTACATCGTGGAGTGTGGGTTTCGGAAGCGATCTTCGGCAAAACGCCACCGCCACCGCCGCCCAATGTTGAGCCACTAGAACCGACCCCGGTCAACCAGCCGAAGGCCACGATACGTATGCAGTTGGAAGCTCACGCGACCCATGCTATCTGTGCGTCATGCCACCAGAAAATCGATCCGCTCGGCCTTGCCTTCGACAACTATGACGCGATCGGCCGCTGGCGGGCAGAGGAAGTTGTAGCTGTTGGTCAAGGAGCTAACCCTTCTGTGAACGCCAGCGGCACGATGGCCGATGGGCGCACCTATGATGGGCCAGGTGAATTCAAGCAACTCCTAGTGCAGGATCTCGACCGTTTTGCCGAGGCCTTCGTCGAACAGCTTGCTACTTTTGCCCTGCGTCGAGTGATGACAATTGACGATGCTAAACAGATCAAGGAAATTACCAAAGCGAGCAAGCAAGATCACTACAAGCTAAAAACCGTTATTGAAAACTTTGTCATGTCTAACCTGTTTCAGAAACTTTGACCTCAAAATATAAGGAGCCTATCTATCATGGAGCTCATTCGTCAAAATTGGCTTATTAACCGCCGTCAGGTCCTTCGCGGCCTTGGCGTCTCGATTGCCTTGCCGTTACTTGATTGCATGCGGCCGCTACGCGCAATTGCGGCTAAGCAGGGGCCGAAACCAAGACGTAGCGCCTTCATCTATCTGCCCAATGGTGTAAACACGCTGGATTATCAGATCACCGAAGAAGGGGTGGGTTATAAGTTCACGGAATCGCTCCGCCCGCTAGAGAAACATCGCATGAACATCACGCCAATCAGTGGGCTCTATCACCCCAATGGCCTCGGCCATCATCACAACTGTCGTAAGATTTGGCTTACTGGTGGGAAGTTGGGGCAGGTGGATAGGAACAGCATCTCGGTCGATCAGTTGATGGCGCAGGTTACCGCACCGCATACGCGTTTCGCTTCCATGGAGCTGAGTAACAAAGGGGGATCACTTTCGTGGAATCCTGATGGGATCCAGTTGCCTGCACAGTCCAATCCGGGTGTCGTGTTCCGAGACTTTTTTGAGGAACCCAAAGAAGGAATTGCGAAACAGCGGCGTGGTCTCCATCGCCGGGGCAGTATACTTGATGCTATTCTCCATGAAGCCAAGGCATTAGTTAACCAGCTTGGTAAAGATGACCGTGGTCGGTTGGATCAGTATCTCACCTCTGTCCGCGAGGTGGAGATACGTACTGAACGTGCTGACGAGTGGCTTGATATACCACGACCAAAGATCGCTGACGAAGACAAGTCGCGTTTGAACCGGGATGTCTCTCAGCAAATGGTAGGTGAGTATTTTCGTACCATGTATGATCTGATTGTGCTGGCTTTCCAAACGGACATGACTCGTGTTGCAACCTTCAGTACTGGAGAGGAAGGCCAAGGTCTACCGATCCCCGAAATAGGCCTTAAGCAGGACCGACATTCATTGTCGCATCACAATGGCAATGCCGAGTTGATGAAGAACCTAACCGTGAGTGACACGTTTAATATCAAACAATTCAGCTATTTTCTCGATCGGCTCAACGAAGTACAGGGTGCCAATGGTACACCACTGCTGGACACAACGATGGCACTCTACGGTAGCGGCATGGCGTTCGGCCACAGCCACGGTAACGCCAATCTGCCGATCGTCTTAGCTGGCGGTTCTAAGCTAGGTTTGAAGCATGGTCAGCATATTGACTTCAATAAGGCAACGACATTCTCCGGTTACGACTTGGCTAATCCCGGTAATCACTATAATATCTGTCACAACCCGGTGAATCGACAGGCTCACCTGAGCAATTTGCTTCTTACCACAGCGCAGAGGATGGGAGTGGAGACCGACAAATTCGCCGACAGTAACGGGATCATTTCGGAATTACTAGCTTAAGGAAGAAAGAACCATGGATAAGCATGAATACAGAAGTGAAATATCGTAACAGGACTAGCTTTTCATAGAAGATAGAAGAGAGGTATTCTCTCATGGAGTTGCCTTTGAAGTCTATGGTGTTCAAAGCGTTGGGGGCTATCAGTAGAGTTTTGAAGTGTAGCTTGGACTGTAGGTTATTCTATGCGCAAACTCCGGAGCGAGGAGTAGTACATCCTTTCCAAATTTCTACTGCGATTAGCTTCTGCCAGCATTTCCTCAGCCTTGTGCTTTTGTTTACATTAGCGACTTCGTTTTCTGCAGAGAACAAGCAGGACTACATTCCTAAGCTTAACGAGTTTCCACCACCAAATACAGGAACCTACATCGCAGGAGAACTTGTGACGGTGGATCCGATCAATCGCCGAGGTGGCCTACGTCTGGATGGTGATTTCAACGACGATAGGTATGACAAGGCTTCCGTTCACCAATTTGCCATGCTTCCCTATGGGATGATCTGGTATCATGGAGCCCCGGCGGAACTTCGGGACATACCCATTGGCACGCATCTGCACGGCCGTTTTTATCTGCCTCCAGAAGGTGACAAGACGATTTCTCCTCCAAAGGGGCCTCCGCAGTACGTTCCTAAACATAACCATGTCATCCTATTGGAAGACGACTTCAGCTTCTACCAGCGGAGTGGCCAAGCGTGGAAGATCCTGTCAGTTGAGCTGCGTTACGACTCATCGAGCAAGCATTTTCCTGTACTCAATCAGAATGGCGATTGGCAAAAGACACCAGTGGAGGGCAAACTAAAGGTGGTTCCCATCGGCCAAGTGGTCAACGACGGATTGAAGAATGAGCAGACATTCGAAGTCGACCGCTTCACACGTATTTGGGAAGGAAATGGCGTCATTGAATGGGAAGATATAGCTCCGGAAAATACATGGACTATGAAGGACAACGTCAGGTCCGTTGTGCTGGAAGCTCAGGTTGTACAGGTAGGTCTTACGTGGGCACCTGAATGGAAGAATCGGCGATTCCACGTTGCTGATATCTGGTTTGATGAGGAGAGCCGAAAGCTAGCCACCAAACACCAGATCCGCGTTCACCATCGTTATCAACTCCATCGAGGTCTGGCGGCGGTGGTTGAGCAGGTCAAGCACCAAGGACGGGGCAAGGGTATCGTCACCATTACACTGTTCAGCGGAATGGACAATACACTCTACGACGATTTCCAGGCTGGGTCGTTGGTTACACTTTGCGCCGCTGAAGAGACGCTTCGCACTTACTGGAGAGATCACGATAATAAAGAAGGCTCGATCGTCGGTATCAAAAAGATTGAGAGTCCTCCTCCTGGAAGCAGTGGCATCCAGCTTCATATCCAGATTGACGAATTGTTGGAAGGTTTTCGTCGTGGAAGGATTGTTCGTGTCGATAGAACTCATTGGCCTCGCGTGAAGCTACCTCCGGAAGAGCGAGTTCGGTAGTGTCTGCACGGCAAAATACGGAAACGAATCGGAAACTCCTAAAGGGTATGAAATACTCTGCCTTAACATCTTGTTATTCCGTCATGTTCACTCTCTCCAAGCTTTTTCTGTGATTAGCGTCTATCAGCATTTTCTCAGCTTTGTCCTTTTGTTCGCATTATCGACTTCGTTGCCTGCGGAGAACAAGAAGGACTACATTCCCAAGCTTGACGAGTTTCCGCCACCGAACACGGGAACCTACATTGCGGGAGAACTTGTGATGGTGGATCCGATCAATCGCCGAGGTGGCCTGCGCCTGGATGGTGGTGGGTGTGGCGGTCTCTACCATGTGGGGCCAATCCATCAGTTTGTCATGCTTCCCTACGGGATGATCTGGTATCATGGTGCCCCCGCGGAGCTGCGAGACATTCCCATCGGCACGCACCTACATGGCTACCTTTATTTGCCGTCAGTTGGAGAGGAAGAGACGATCCCGCCTCCACGGCCGTATGGTTCTGCTACTAGCGAGTTGAGATACGTTCCTAAATACAATTACGCCATCTCACTGGAAGACGACTTTAGCTTCTACCAGCGTCGTGGACAAATGTGGGAAATTGTGTCCATTGACATCCCCCGCTGGACCATTGACGAAGCTCTTGGCGTCGTGACGCCTGGGGACGCCACTCAGCGAGGAAAACTTCACGTCGTCTCAACCGGACAGGCGGCAAAGGACGGCATCAGCGGTAAGTATACGTTCGAAATTGATCAGTCCACACGAGTCTGGAAAAGGCGTAAGCCTGTTGAGTTGCAGGACATTGCTCCGAAACAAATCGTTCAGCTGGACCTCACCTGGACTCCAGGTTGGCGTGATAGGGAATATTGCATTTCGGACATTTGGATCAACGAGGAAAGCAGAGAGATCTCCAACGAGCTTCAGCGCCGCCGCCACATCCGCTACCAGCGCTACCACTGGCTTGCTGGCTGGGTCGATCAGGTCGAGCATGAAGACTTCGGCGGTGGCATCGTCACCATCACGCTGTTTGGTGGGATGGACCCGTCGCTTTACGAAGAGTTCAAGGCAAAGAAGGAGAAGGACTTCGACATCGCCGTTGCTGAGAAAACCCTGCGCACCTGGTGGCACAACAATGACAAGAAGAGCGGCCAGGTTATCGAATGGAAAGAGATCGAGAATCCACCGCCGGGCAGTAGCGGTCACCAACTCCGCCTGAAGTTTACTGAATTGCTGAAAGGTTACCGTCCTGGTCGCATCATTCGCGTACGCTGTGACGGTTGGCCCAACCAAAGGCTATCCGCCGAAGAATGAGTCAAGTCATTGGAGGAGCGTTGACTCCTGCCAAACCGAAGTCCACCACGATCAGCATTGTCAAAAAGTTGTTTTTCTATTAATGATCAGGCACACAACTGAAAGATATTAAGTGTTGCAGAACAAGAAAATCCGTGTCATCGCATTTCGAGTTGGTGATGAATGTCAGAAGCTGGAAGGATACGCGAAAAACAATACATCAGCCACGGTGGTACATACAGTGTCGGATAATTTCCAAGCGGAAAAGAACAGATGCCAAAACAGTGTGACATAACATTACACCCCACCATCCAGAAGGGGGGGTACAGCCTGAGATAAACAGGGTGGTCACCAGACGAATTGGCTGTCGTCATTGTGGCCTGCATGATTTGTCAATACCAAGTACTGTTAGCGAACCGACCTCTTTACCCTGATACGGCAATCGTGACAGAATGCACCATCCAACTGGCTGACTCTATCGCCTTAAAACGCTGATACGCTATTAGACATATTAGTTGATTAGAAAGGATATCAAAATGCCACGCCAATATATTGCTGTGTTACTCTTGATTTATGCCTATCCTGAAGCAAGGGAACTTGACATGGCCAGGATTGAAGGAATGTTATGGGCTTTAGCTGAAGGTTTCCCATATCAGACCAGTATTGTGGTTGGAGCTATCCCCGTTGGATATAAGGTCGAAAATCTTAAAGTTGCTCATAGTAACTCCAACTCTTATATCTTAAAATTTATTACCCGGCAGGTATCAGCTGTGATGTCACGGCTAGGGTAAGTACATTTGTTACAAAAGATCGTCCTAAGGCTACAAAGTAGTCGGACCAACAAGAGTATCGTCAACATAGGCAGAGCGAATTAGAAGACAAATAAAAGAAGAAGTTTACAGGAAATTGCGGACATGCTATATGAAAGAGGTCACTGTAACGCTAAAGGTAGCCCATATGGGACTGGTGAAATTTCTCGTATGCTGAAGCAATAAATTAATTATTGAGGTGAATATCATGGTTCAAAGATCAGTTATCGTGTTGTTGGTGGTGATGGTTGTCTTGGTAGGGGTGGTGTGCGCTGAAGATACTAAAGGAGTGGTGGTTGGAAGTACTAAGGAACTGAAGGGGGTCAAGGCAAAGAAGATTACTTGGAAGAAAGATGGAGCCAAGATGGTTTTGATTCCTGCAAGTTCGGATCAGGTGAAACCTTTTTGGATGGATACGACCGAAGTGACGGTGGGTCAGTTCAAGAAGTTTCTAAACTTGTCTGGCTATAAACCTGACATGCCTATCAATTGGAAAAAGATTTATCAATACTCGCCGACAAACAAACACCCAATGATTTATGTCACTTGGTCTGATACCATCGCATACACTGAATGGGCGGGGAAACGACTACCAACTGAAGCAGAATGGGAATATGCGGCAAGAGGTGGCTTGGTTGGCAAGGTGTATTCGTGGGGTGATAAAGCTTGGGGTGATGATGAAAGTATTGCCAGAGACTATGCTAATTACAAAGGAACTGACGGCAAGGATAAATGGGATCAGTCCACTGCGACTGTAGGTAGTTTTAAGCCTAATGGTTACGGGTTATATGATATGGCAGGCAACGTTTTCGAATGGTGCCAGGGTTGGTTTAGCAACGACAAAAAATTTCGAGTGTTGCGCGGGGGGTCTTGGTACCTCGATGCTTATTTCCTGCGTGTTGCTTACCGCTACGACATCCCTCCGGATGTTAGGTACCTCCACCTTGGCTTTCGCTGTGTGTTAGGACTGTAGGTTCGCTTACCTTCGGATAGCTGATAAAGAAAAAACAGTATGGAAATCTTAACCTAAAATAGTAGAACCAAACCGAAAAGCCAATAGCCAAGATGATCGCCACCACGAAAGTCTCCGCTCCGAAGAGGCTCCCTTTTGCTCGATGACGTTCAATTTTTTGACGGACCCAGCGGTACGCGGACGTGGGCGTTTGCCTGTGCCAGGCCGTCTGGATTTTCCTTTAGTTGGCGAAATCCCCATCGTGTTCGTAAGGCAGCAGCTCCGGCACGATCGAGTACAGGCTGTTGCAGCGTGTCCTGCTCATCGGGGCAGAGATGTCTCATCAATAACTGCAAGTCAGCGGGCAATGCAAGATACTCCGAGTGGGCCAGCGGCCGACATACGGTGTTGTGTATACCGCCTGGTGCGTAGTCATCGACAGACAACCACCAAGGACACCATCGGTTCACTACGGCTACCCTCTCCCGACCACTGGGATTGTGCATGGCGGACGCATGCCAGCTTCGTGAGTCTTGGATATAGACAGACCCCGCCTGCGCGGTTACTTGCATGTCTCCAGGGATGGGCGCTGTGACAGTGATACCATCGGACGGCCCTCGTGGATTCCGTTTATCCTTGTGTGATCCGGGAACGACCCACGTGCCACCCGAGTTTTCATCCACATCGGTGAGATACCAGATCATCACCAGACACATGGTTATATCGGGGAAAGGCTGGCGGATGCAACCGACGTTTTCATCAGGATTGTCTCTTCCGTACGCGGACAGGTCGTGGGGCCAATCTGTATGCCACTCACGGGTGTCCGCACGACCCCGGTGCTCGACCGCACCAAAACCACCTAGGGTTCCGTCCGGCTTGTCAGTCGCAATGATACGGGGATGCAGCTGCGCAATCCGGAGGTGGTCGTCCAGAACGCGGCGTGCCACGGCAGTAACAACTGGATTTGCCAAATGCTGAGCATACTGTGGCATCCACACAATGTCGTTGGGGGGTTTCGGAGGGTACCCGGCCCGGCGTACCGGCCTTAACTCCACTTTGTTTGTTGCTGTCTGGTTTTTGAGTAATTCCCATCCGTTCCGCCCCTCTGAACCAAGCAAGTCCCTTACGCCCTGCATGTTCTTGGCAATAGCGGACTGCGCCGCCAAAACTTCCTTGCAGATGGAATCCACTTGGCTGGTTGGTATTACGTTGTCGATGACGCAGAACCCGTATCTGCTGAGAGAATTGGCACCATCCTCTACCACGTCCTCGACCGAAATCGTCGCGGCGTTGAACGCGTAAGCCCGGGTACGGGCGAGATCGGCGGTGATGGCCTCCACGTCGTGGTTTGCTTGCGTGAGGAGATCGCGGGTCTCCTGTAGCTCTCGTTCTAGGCGGGCGGCTTTGGCGTGCAGTTCGGAGATGTTCATTTTAATTAAAGGTCTTTTAGTGACCAAATCAGCATAAATTTCATATTCAACATCTTAAAGCTCATTCATTGGTCAGTAGGGTTTTAACCCTTAAGTCAGCATCGTAGCAAAAAATTAGGCTCTTGTCTATACTTTATAATAATTTCAACTTTTAGACCTCTTGCAAAAGTGAGAGATCTACTATAATGGAATAATGAGATATAAAAAAATTAGTCTACGAAGCAAAGCGAACTTCAAACGGCTAACAGATGTAAACATTAGACCTTCAAACAAACATTGAAGGCGCTAGGAAATCAACCATCAATTGGCCAACCAACTAAATTGTGCCGAACAGATCAGCTACTGATTTTCTAGTGCGCTTTTTCTATATTATATAAGGTAGGATTTTTCGGATAAATCCTTCGTAATCCTACCCAATTAGCTCATTCGAGTAGCCGTTCACCTTCAGCCCCACTTCGCAGCCCGCCGTTCAATGTAAACACCCAATTTTTGGGAAGTTTGAAAATAGAAATTCGGCTTATTATCGTTTTTTTTATTATTCCTCTTTTGAATTTCCTTAGATTTTGTTCGCGTTTTCTCCTTATTTTAAAAAACATAAACTCAAATTTGATTCTACCACGCCCGCCGCAAAAAAGCATGGAGAATAAATCACCTAAGAAAACAAATCACACATTCCAGCATGGGGTTGATGTAGATAGGGTTTCACCTTTAAAGGATCATCTTTAAATCTCTGCTCTTTTCATGTCACGTATGAACAGGGCTGTTAGAACGATCGAAACTATTGTAACAATGAGAACAAAGACCCACGGATAGACTGGGTTTTGAGCATAGAGATAACCACCTGCCAAAGAAGCCATCATCAGCGGAATCGTGACCAGTACGCCAACTCCAGGCCCACCAGTCCCCCCGCCGGCAGCACCAATCATGAATCCACCTTGTCCTAGTACTGACATGACCTGTGCCCGTATTTTCCTTGGAATCATGTCTGCCATCAGCGCCGTAGAAGATGGAATAGAAATAGCGGATGCTATACCAATGATAAACCGTACGCAGAGAACTCCTGTAAAATTGCTTGTGAAAACAAACAGCAAAATTGATGCTAGTGAAAGCAACAAAGCCGAAAATAGTGAGGCTGTTCGTCCCCAATGATCTACCAAATATCCACCTGGAATAAACATTATAATTCTCAGTGCTGCCTCGCAAAGTAGAATTAACCCCCATCTTGATGGGGAAAGACCAATCCGCTCAGTAGCATAGACCACCCAGAAAGGAGACGCTACGCCATTGGCCATAAAACTCAAGACAATGACACCAGCTAGCGCTTTGGCAGAACGAGGTAATTGCTTCAACAGCGTAGGCATGTCACTATATGCAGTCCTCAGTATACTGGCGAGAGAATAAACTGTAATCCTCTCACCAGTATCTGACACTGTCTCTTTGAGAAAACGAAAATGTATGAGTGCGGCACTAAAGTACAGAAACATCATCACACCATAAAGCATTCGAACGCCGGTATTTGGACCATAGATGTCAACCATGACACCCGCTAAATAGGGGGCAAAAACAGACAAGATGCTCGAAATGGTGCTCATTGTTGCAATGCCTCGACCACGATCTTCAGGAGACAGCGAGTCAGCAATAAGGGCAGAGCGAGGTGGAAATCCCACAACCGCCGTACCTTGCAGTAGGGCTGCAAAAGCGACTACTTCCCATCTCGGGGCTAGAACATACATTAGGATAAAGGCTACAGAGAGGTAGTTGCTCAATACAATCATTTTAATTCGGCTTTTTCTGTCAGCAAGGTAGCCAGCAATAGGAAACAAAATCAAACCTGAAAGTGGTCTGAGAAAGTTCACTAACCCGATGGTTTTAGCATCTCCATCAAGAGCCATTATATACAGAGACGCATAAGGAAAAACCATCGAACGAGCAAAGTTGCCTAACAGTCCAGTGACAGAAAAGACAATAATATTGCCCAACATGAACTTCGGAACACCGCCAACAGATCGGTTTCTAGATATCACGCTGCCTCCACCTTAGCTGAACAGAGGATTGGTTCCGCCAAAGGCATCAATGGCGGCACCAGTAATTGCTGAACTCGCATCTGATGCCATGAATACAGCAAGTTCTGCAATTTCTTCGGGGCGCATCAGTTTCGGGTCTTGCTCTCTGCCCTGGCTGTCGAATGCCTCCCGAAATCCCTCCGTATCAACACCACCTGGGCAAATACAGTTCACATCAACGCCGTATGGCTTCACTTCGGCAGCGACACTCTCGGTTAGACTGATCAATCCTGCTTTTGTCGCTCGATATGCACTACGTCCCTTGCTACCCTTTCGCCCACCGATACTTGAAATGTTGAGAATCATTCCGAACCGATTATTAATCATGGAAGGCAACACAGCTTTTGTAAGCAACGCCGGTGCGATTAGATTTACGTCGATGACTTGTCGCCATAAATTGGTGTTGAAGTCCACCAGATCAAGTCGTGGGTGAATGATAGCAGCGTTGTTAACAAGTATATCAGTGCCTCCGAATCTTTTTACTGTTTCCTCAGCAATACGTCTAATGTCTGTTTCAACACTCAGATCCGCAGTTATAGCGAGAGCTTCTGTGCCTATTTCTCTCAGTTGATTAGCTACGGCTTCAATTGCATCCGTTGTGCGGGCAGTAACAACGACTTTAGCTCCTTGTTGACCAAAGGCAAGTGCAATTGCCTTTCCAATACCTTGGCTTGCACCAGTGACAATAGCAATTCTATTTTCGAGTTTTCTCATTGGTCCCTCTCCTTGCATTTTTAGCATTCGTTACTTATAGTTGCAGATTATTCAATCAATAACACCACATAATTCAGATTCTATCAACTCCTTTCTAAAATGCTATAATTTAGTTCCCATATGTCTAACCGGCTAGTCAACAAAATATTGAAGCCTTACATTCCATCATACAGGAAACCGACTTTTCCGATGCAGCTGAATTAGCTAAGCACCAGATCTTAGCCAATCAGGTACTGCCATGCTGGCTCAGTCCAGTGCATTATCGCAGAACATCCTGTCGCTCTTGAGATGAACACTGAGGATCTGACTTACGAGGTGAGCCTTCACCTTTATGGCAGCCATCCTCACTATTTGTCACAACCAATTACTGTCATCGAACCCACTTCTTTACCCCGACACAGCAATCGTGATAGAATGCCAAAGTAAATGTCGCAACTTGAGGCTCAAAGGGCAACTTATATGCCGGACGCATCTTCTCCTATTCTGGTAAAGATAAACAGAGAAATGAAAAAAAAACAACAAATACAAATAATATTTTGCCGAGATGAAAACGCTAAAAACCTGGAAACCTTTCGAGGGTGATATTGCAGAAATCCGACAGCAATTCCCCCTTCCCCTGATTGCCTTGGCACAAGGAGAAGTGCCGGCACTAGTATTACGAGGAGCATACAAGCCCAAGCATTGTAGCTCGCTCATCGACCGTTTCTACGAGCGAGGACTACTGTACAATCCACACGGAACGGGTCGTCCCCACCGGGTAGATATTGGCACCAGTTTCGGGAAGCACCGGGCGGATCGGGCAAAATTCTTCGCTCATTCATGCCAGACGCTGGAGCTTTTCAGTACCCTGTTCGAGGGGTACGACGATCCAGTACGGACAATGTACGAAACCCTGGAAAAACTGGCAACAGACAAGGAAGTGAAGACAGCACGCGAGCCGGATGGCCAACTCTATGGACCAGCCATCTTCCGTGCGTATTATGCCGAACTCGGGCATGGTCCCCACTATGATTCAGTGGCCAAACGGACCAAAGCATTTGATTATCAAGTCTCGCGTTTTGAACACCAATTCGCCGGTGTGCTCTGTTTCCAAAACTCGGACAGCGATGGAGAAGGCGGTGAGCCCTTCCTCTACAATTGCCCTTGGAGCTCCGCTATTCAGGAACAGCTCAGCGGAGAGAAATTCCGCCAGTACGTCGACGAGAAGAAAATTGAGCGTGTCCAGATTGATTTGGAGCCAGGTGATTTGTATTTCTTCTTTTCAGAGAATATTCACGAAGTGCCCCACATCATCGGTGAGCGTCCCCGAATTGTGCTGGCCATTTTCTTTGCCATGTCGCCGGACGATGACGAGATCTACGTGTGGGCTTGACCACAAAAAACGAAGGGATTATATCGAGTTTTAGGGTGTCAGAAACGAGAAACGTAGAAAAAACATAATACATATGTCACGGCGGTCCACTCTTGTGAATAGTGGTACAGCGAATCTTCTATCAGCGGATCAAAATGAATCTTGATACGACGAGAAGGTAAGGTGGCTAGGTACTCCAAGCGGTATCTAGATCTAAAGGATAAATCGGCCGTCTGAGCCTGTGATAGTCATAGCTGAACAGATCTGGACTGTGAACACCAGGTGTATCCACTTCCAAGATCTGATGCGCAATAGGCGTATAGTCAGCACGAAAATGAACTGCAGATTTCAGGACAATTAGTCTTCTATCAGTAGGTTCAATCCCTACGCTACGAAGGACTTCTGCGTCATAGGGTTGAATTCGTTTTTCCGTCAGAATAATCTCAATGCCATTAGCCTCAATGACAACTGTTTTTCCCATTCGGCCGGTCCTGCCCTGCCCCATCGGCCCTTTATGCACAAAGTTACCGTCCGAAATTGTTTTGACATAACCGGTCAAGGAAACAGGATTACCGTGCAGAGGATCTGTTTTACCTCCAACGTTGAGGTCGACACTGTTTCCAACACCAGCCTGAATAGCTAGATCGACAGACTCTGGGTCGGCAATTACAGCGATAACAGCCCCCTCCACTTGATTTTTGATCAATGTATTTAGAATTATTGTTCCATCGCACGGCCCGCCGCCACCCGGATTGTCCGAACCTTCGGCCAAGATAATGGGTTTCTCTTTCGTATTGTTTGCTTGTTCAATTGCCTGCTCAACAGACACCAGATTCAGATTAAAGGCTTGGCGTATTTCCCAGATATAGCTCGCAAATTCATCAACATGTTGCTCAGCTAGTTGTTGATCTCCGTCTGTTGTTACCAAGACAGAAACTCCAGCATGACGAATATCGGCAAATGGAAACCCCATTGACAGCGTGGCTGTCACCACCTCAGACTGGGCTTCGAGTGCGTAAAGTCGCTCTAGTACCTCGCTCATCAACGGTTTCATGGTGCATTGTGCCGGTGGAGAGGTCAAAAATGGTAGTTGACGGTAGGCCATCCTAGGGTGGATTTGTCCTTGAACTATAGCTGACATTACTTCTGCCGCTTCAAGGCCACGGTCATAACAGTCAACGTGCGGATAAGTATCGAACCCGATAATTACTTCAGCATATTCCGCCATCTCAGGTGTTATGTTGGCATGAAGATCCAAGGTTGTCACAATCGGCAGTGCTCCGACGACTTCACGTACTGCCTGGATCAGATCTCCTTCGGCATCTTCGATCTGCTCAGTCACCATTGCTCCATGCAGATCTAACAAAACCCCATCAATCTCTCTCGCATCACGTAGTAGATTAAGGAATTCATTTTTAAGTATCTGATAAGCATTTTGATCGACCATGCCGGAAGGTGTGGCAAAAGTCCATAAAAGCGGGACAAGTTCCATCCCCAATTTTTTTGCATTTTCAATGAATCCTCCAGTAATAGTGCTGGTGTGACTAAATGCTGAAATTATTTCTTCACCAACATAGTACGATCCTTTTTTAAAGCTGTTAATTGAGGTTGGCACAGATGAAAATGTGTTTGTTTCGTGTCCGATGCAACCGAAGGCGATACGCATTAAGAGACTCCTTCTTTATGTCATGAATTATATCATCCGAATATAAGAGTTTTGACAGTAAAAAACAACCGGATTCCTTTTGATAGTTTACTTTATCAATCTTTATCTGTTAGTTTAGTTAGGCTAGATCTTGCATTAGTTGATAAAGTTCGGATATGTTTTCAAATCCAATTCCAGGCGTTTCTGTTAGTCGGATATGCCCATCTTCCACAATATAATTGTCGGGGAAATTACCGAATGGTGTGAAAACTTCCGGGTAAGCCTCGTTGCCGCCAAGACCTAATCCAGCACAAATATGTGAAGATAGCTGATGTCCTCCATGTGGTATTAAGCGTCGCAACGACCAGTTGTGTGCTTTCAGCATCTCTAAAATCCTCAGATACTCCACCAACCCATAGCTCAAGGCGCAATCAAATTGCAGGAAATCCTTTTCCGGTCTGAGTCCCGCATATCGGATTAAATTCCGCGTATCCTGAAATGAAAACAAGTTTTCTCCCGTTGCCATGGCCCCATCATAGTATTGACAAAGTTCTCTTTGCATTTCAAAATCGAGAGGATCTCCGGCTTCTTCATACCACATTAAATCAAATTCTGATAACATCTCAGCATAGGTTTTGGCGGTTTCCAAGTCGAACCTGCCGTTGGCGTCCACTGCCAGTTTCTGATCCTTTCCAAGTAGAGAAAGCACTTTGTCAATTCGTTGCAAATCCTCTTTTAAAGAAACACCACCAACTTTTATCTTTACCACAGTAAAACCAAGATCTAAGTAACGTTTGATTTCGTTTTCCAATTGCAGTAAATCCTTGCCTGGATAATAATACCCGCCGGCGGCGTAAACAAATATTTTGGAATCATAGTTGCCATTGTTGTAACGTTCCGATAGCAGTTGATAAAGTGGTTTTTCTTCGATCTTAGCCACGAGATCCCACATTGCCATATCAATTATCCCCACAGCCACAGAACGTTCACCATGCCCACCAGGTTTTTCGTTCGTCATCAAAATATCCCATATTTTGGATGGATCAAAATTGTTACCTTCATCATTCAATATTTCGGTTGGAGAGGCTTGACTTAGTCGTGGGAGGAAGCGTTCCTTTAATAGCCAACTTTGTGCATAGCGGCCGTTGGAGTTGAATCCATAACCAACAATTGGTTTCCCGTTCCTTTTGATATCTGTAACCAATGCTAGCAAACTGACATCCATGTGGCTGAAATTAATATAGGCATTCTGGATATTAGAACTAATGGGGACGTTAGTTTCTTTGAAATCGATAATGTTCATATTGAATTTTGACCTTGAGGATGATTATCATTCGAGTTTTGTGTAATTTAACTTTTCATTAACTGGTAAACACGATTTACTAAATATGTTCGGACGGCAGATTAAGCTTGAGAACAACTCAGTTTTCTTTCGAAACAACAACATTCTCTCCGGGCAAGCCCTGAATCCTTTTATTTTTCAATCTAACTTACAGTTTGTGATTTTGCAAGTATTCAAGGCTCTATGCAACACGAATACAAGGTTTTTCCGGTCACTTTTTCAGCCTTTATTCCTAGTGAAAATTTTAGCTTTTTCCACTTTTATGCAACTGAACTTACCTCTCATTCTTTCTTTTTTTTCACACACAATACATCTTTATTATTTTCTCGCACTTTTGTTCTAAAGGCACATAAACGTGGCCGGATTCAAGCGACCGAGAATTTCAAACTCGGGATAGCCGCGGCAACTGGTGGAATTTTTTGGTTTATTTAGCTTCTTTTACACTAAGTCTTTTCGGTGTTGGAATTCCTTTAGCTTGGATCTAAGTATTGACAAATAAATCTCTGAGAAGCAAAATAGAAATGTATTCGTAAGGAAAAACATCAACCAAGCTCACCTAATAGCAGGCACGGCGTGCCAAAATGGGATTTGTATGACTACGAATCCATTAATTGAACGAGATTTTTCCCGTTGTTGATTTGGTATTTAAAAAGCGTTATGACTCGGTCATGCATTTTATTTAATCCACGATTTGTCTTAAGCTGTTACAATTAAATTTACTATGGAACCGTGGACTTTCACCCATATCTGTGATATGCAGCCGGGGTCGCCAAAATCATTTCGCTATAATCCGCGATTTATGGAGAATTGGCAAACTGCCTTTAATCAGTTAAATTGTGTGAAGACTGACTTGTTGCTGGTCGGTGGAGATCTAACCAGGGATGGAGCAATACACGATTATGAATTTGAAGCTATTCAATCGGAATTGAATACGCTTTCATATCCATACTATGCTATTCCAGGCAATATGGATACCGGTAACAAACATGCGCTCGTTAAGGGTGCGATGGGACGAGATGATCCATCATTGGGGGTAACGGCTAAGCAATTGGATCGGTTTTCCAAGTTTTTTGGCCAGTTTCCTTGGTCGTTTGTCCACAAGAATGTTCGTTTTAGCGGGTTTTACGCCGCCAGCGCTGGATCTGGTTTGCCGCATGAAAAACAGATGTGGCATTGGCTTGAAGATGAACTTCCAAGATTAACAACCGCCAAGCATCACGTTATGACCATGCATTACGCATTATTCATTGATCATATCAATGAACCAAAGTGGGATTTGACCAAACAACATGAATATCATAATTGGTACTTTACTATTGACCCTCCGCATCGATTACGTATTTTCGAGGCTTTAAAAGCTGCTAAGGTAAATATGGTGCTAAGTGGGCACATTCATTGCCGTCGCCCAGTTTACCAGATCGACGGTATTCGTTTTTTTAAGTGCGCTGGTATTGCTATGCCTCAGTACCTTGACAAGTGGAAAGACGGAGATCTGCGACTGGGATTTTATTGCTTTCATGTTGGAAAAGATACAATTACCGAATCGTTTGTTCCATTAACTTATGAATCTCAAGCTGATGGTGGTTATGGACCAGGTGGTCACCCTTCTATCGATCAACGTGACTACTCACTTGCTTGGGAACTATGAAATTACTCATTTAAGATCACGCGATAACCAAATACAGTTTGTTATCTTATCTACTTGACCTCAGATAAATAATATATTTTCAGGTAATTCTGATGCGAATAGATTGTCAAAGTCACGTATTTCCACAGGAATATATCGATGTGCTGGCCCAAAACCCGGTTCCTCCAAATATTCACCAAGATGCTGATAGTTATCTGATCACATATGGTGATATTCAAAGCTTTCGTTTGTTGCCGGAAGTATACACTGAACAACAGAAATTGAGTGCAATGGACGAGTCCAGAATCGATATTTCACTTGTCAGCACAAATATTCCTGGGCCTTGTATGCTGGTACCGGAACTTTCTGTTGCTGGGGCAAAAGCCGTTAACAACTTCATTGCTGAATTGACTCGGAAACACCCGGATCGTTTGGCTGGATTAGCTTCTATCCCTTGGAATTTGCCGGAAGAAGCAATTCGGGAGATGACCCGTGCAAAGACAGATTTGGGGTTTTGTGGTTCTATGCTTTACTCGCACATTGGCGGTCGGCCAGTTGACGATCCCGATTTTGAACCGATATATGCCCACGCGGCAACCCTCGATATGCCGGTTGTACTGCATCCAACTGTACCAACGTGGGGTGAGAAAATTATGGAACATTCGATGATACCGATGATAGGATTTCAGATTGATACCAGCTTTGCCCTGTTGCGTCTGATACTGAGTGGGGTTTTGGAGCGGAATCCCAGTTTGAGAATCGTCATTCCTCATGCTGGCGGGGTTTTGCCTTACATGATGGGGCGTATCAATCATCAAACGGAAGTTTTGGGGCGTGCAAGAGACAGTATTACTCAACCCGTTAGCATGTATATGAAGGATGTTTACTTGGATACTGCCTCACCATCCCAACAAGCCTTGGAATATGCTTACGAATTTTCTGGATCAGATCGACTACTTTTTGGATCAGATCATCCATGGGTTTCTCCGCAAATTTTCGTAGAAATCATTGATAAAATGAAAATTTCTGAATTGGACAAAGAAAAAATCTATTATCAAAATGCGAAGTCCCTTTTTGGTGTTGGCTGACAAAGATTGGGAATAACAGATTGTTTTAATATTTCATGGATCCTTCAATTTTCATTCCCGCCCTGACGTGCGCATTTTTGTTGGGAACGTTATCGGTCAATTTATAGCTGCTGGAACACTTTACCCTATTTCACTTTGCTAATGATAGCCCCAAAGCCAATTTATTGTCTCAATACATCTAGTACCATTTGAGACAAGAGTTGGCAATCCACCAATCTGTTTAACAGGGAGTACATGACCATTTTGGATCTCTGGTTGCTCTGATGCCTTTGATAAAGAATCGGAGCAACCAATTTAGGAACTACATCGAGTGCAACACACTAAGGTGTTAGTGCAGCAGGTGGAATCGCCATCGTTTATGGTTTTTTTGAGAGGAGTCCGTTGCCGTAAACAACTGGGGGATCTTTAGTCTTCACCCAAAATAGCTGTTCGATTGCCCTGAAGCGAATACCAATAATCTATACTACCATAACATTTGCTTTGATGTTCGTGTTAGCCCATTTGGGGTTGTCATCGTTCCACAGCGAAAAACGTCAACTGAATTTCATGTTTTGAGTTAAGATTAGGCTACCAGTTGTAATAAGGCCATACGCACAATGGGAAAATACATCGGTCTCGATTTAGGCACCACTTCGATTTCAGGATTAATACTTGATACCGAATCGAAAGCCGTGTTGTCGCATCGGAGCGTTCCAAATGATTCGGAAATTACAACGTCTGAGGATAAAGTCAAAGGATATTCCGAGTGGGATATCGAACAGATGATAAAATTGGCTTATAGTGTCTTATCAGATCTAGCGGATGAATCAAATCAGATGGATATCAACGCAATTGGTGTTACCGGGCAGATGCACGGTATGGTGTTGCTTGATCAGGATAATGTGTCTTGTTCACCATTTATCGGCTGGCAGGATCAACGTTGTAACCAGTTTTTCTGCGATGAGGTGACATATCTTGAAGCAATACAGGAGATCGGTCAAGATTATCTAGAGAAAACCGGCTGTCATTTGTCCGCAGGTTATATGGCAACTACGCTTTTTTGGTTACACCAGAACGTTCCTGAATCAATTACTAACACAAGTTCCTGTTTCGCACCTGATTGTTTAGTCGGACATCTGTGTGGTATCGTTCCTATCACTGATCCAACCAATGCTGCTAGTGCAGGGGTCTTTAATCTACAAACTGGAACATGGGATGCAGACCTGATTCGGAAATTGGGCCTACTAGTAACCCAATTTCCGGAAATAAAGCCATCGTGCACGGTAGTAGGGAGCGTATCCGAGGAAACTTCAAACATAATTGGCATTCCCAGCGGGACACCCGTATCGGTTGCTTGTGGTGACAACCAAGCCAGTTTTGCTGGTAGTGTATCGGATTACCTCAATAGTCTGTTGGTCAACATAGGCACAGGAGGTCAGGTTTCCGTCTTTCTTGATAAATATTTACCAACTCACGAGCTCGATGTCCGACCTTTTCTGCAAAGTGGTTTTTTACTCGTTGGTGCCGGTTTGTGCGGAGGTAAATCATACCGTGTATTACGCGACTTTGTACAGCAGATTGGGGCGTCCGTATTTGGAATAGATGACACTCCTAATTTGTACTCTGATCTAAACCGATTGGCATCTGAAGTTGCAGCTGGATCAGATGGGTTACGATGCGAACCTATCTTTTCCGGATCTCGGCGTGAGCCAGATCGACGTGGAATATGGGAAGGTGTCAGTACAACCAATCTCACCATTGGTCATATGGCTCGATCTTTGATTGAAGGGATAGCAGAGCAGTTTACGGTTTTCTACGAAGAGATGCAGGAGATCGGTGGTGTCCAGCTTCGTCAATCACTGATTGGATCAGGTAACGGTATCAGAGAAAACCAACTCTTACGTCATGTAGTTTCTGATTCCTTCTCGACATCTCTGACAACCCCACTTTATACTGAGGAAGCCGCCGTGGGAGCAGCGCTAAGTTCTGCCGTTGCCATCGGAGAATTTAATAATATTCAAGATGCCAGTCGTAATTTCATCCGATACAATTTCAATTAATTCTAGTAGATTTTGTGGTGAAAATAGAGTCTGAGTGTTTGATTATGTATGATACCTATTATACAGGTGATTAGATTGAAAGGGGGGTCTTAGCTCTTTGTACACCCCATCAAGAGATTGATGTGGAAGGTGTCTGCTACACCAAAACAATCATTGCATCGGAGAGTAAGAGGTTGGTTCTAAAATCTTTGATCCGGCGACGTTTACCAAAGGACCATCAACTTCGGTTTTCTGCTTAGCATCTTGCCATTCTGGATCAGCGATAAACGCGTCCCATGCGCGTTGATAGTGGGCTAAATCTTCGAAGGCTAACATGTAGACCAGTTCCGTGGTGGTAGCTTCACCGATGGCTGTTTCCCAGAAACCAACAACTTGGATTCCATGTTTTCTAAATAAATGGATGGTAATATCACCAAAACGCCTGTTGAGTTCTTTCATCTTCCCAGGTACAACCTGATAGGTTCGCAATTCATAAATCATAATTAGCTTTCCTTTAAATCATAAATACAAATTTGAACGTCGTAGACCTACTCTCGTATGATGCTGCTTACACACTGTGCGGCATCATACAATACAACAATAGCCATTACAATATAAATTTTGGTAGATACACCGGGATAATTTTCAAATATTCTCTCCAATTGATACTTTCCCATAGTTTTGCTATAATCAACTATTATCCGAATTTATAACCAAATAGATAAGAAACCAGAGAGAATTGACCAATGAAGGGCGGAGATATCCTAATTGAATGTCTAAAAGCACAAGGTGTCCAACACATTTTTGGCATGCCAGGCACGCAAAACATACAGATCTACGATTCCTTGCTTCGTCGGGGATCAGATACAATCAGCCACTATTTGGTGCGTCATGAAAACGCTGCTACCCTGATGGCAGATGGCTATGCCCGTTCCTCAGGAGAGGTTGGCGTGGCACTAACAGTGCCTGGTCCTGGTGCTAGCAACGCTTCAACTGGTTTACTCGAAGCATTTACCGATTGTGTCCCCGTATTATTGATTACTGGTCAAAGCGATTCAAGTCTGTATAGCAGAGATTCTAGCAAAATGTTTCATGGGTTGGACCAGATGCGTTTTTTCGAACCCATTACCAAGTATTGTGCCATTGCTGGGACAATAGCGGATATACCGATTGTTGTGGAAAACGCGTTCCAGGCTATGAGAACAGGACGTCCGGGTCCCACAATGTTAGAGTTCCCTATGGATGTGATTACTGGAGAAGATAAAGTAACCATTCCCAATCGTGTCCAACGACACTTCAAAGAACCAGCAAAAGCGGATGACATCCAATCAGTGATTCAACAAGTGGAACAAGCATCGAGACCGATCATACTAGCCGGATCCGCAGTTGTTCATTCCTGTGCCATGAATGAATTACGAAATTTAGCGGAAAAACTGAATGTTCCAGTGGCAGTGACACGATGTGCTAAGGGGGCGTTAAATGAAGGTCATCCTCTGGCACTTCAGAATATCAGTGGGTTTCAGGCAAAACAAGCTATGCAAATGGCAGACTGTACCTTGGCCATTGGTTGCCGCTTCACTTCGATTGATACCAGGAGCTGGTCTTTTGAACCGCCTCGGCCCTTGATTCAGATTGATGAAGACCCTGCAGAAATTGGTCGTGAGTATCAATGTGATCTTGGTATTATTGGAGATTTGAGGTCAAGCCTACAAGTATTGACTGACCAAATTGAAGCGAGCAAAGATGACTGGGACCATGTTTTGCCTTCAATTCGAGAAGAATTCGCCACGCAGTCCCGTTTGCCGATTCTGCCTGAGCTCCGTCGGGTTTTACCTGAAGATGCTATTGTTGCAGTAGATGTTCACTCAATTGGTTATGCCTCATTCACTGAGTTTCCTGTTGCTCATCCACAGACTTTTCTCTATCCCTGTATTGGGGTTACTTTGGGTTACGCATTCCCTGCCGCCATCGGTGCCAAAATCGCTAATCCTGACAAACCTGTTGTCTGTTTTACTGGTGATGGGGGGTTCATGATGGGGGTTTCAGAGTTGGCTACAGCCATGATGTACGGTGTTAATGTGGTCACAATTGTTGTTAACGATGGTGCCTTAACTGCAATAAAAGGTTCTCAGCAAAAAGGCTGTGATGGTCGGACAATTGATACTGATCTGTACAACCCGGATTTTATCCAGTTTGCGAAATCTTTTGGTGCCTATGCAACCAGAGTCAACGATTTAGTTAACTTTGAGGGGATTCTGAAGGAAGCATTGGCCTCTAACTCACCAGCTGTAATTGAGGTTCCAATGCAAGATAAACAAGATAACCTGATTGATATCATCGGCTGGTTACAGTCCGAACCACTTCGAAAAGCAAAATTTTAATCGATTTTGTCAGGTATTTAGCAGTGTCGAAGGTATCTTACATCATTGTTTTGTATGTTTTGTTAGTAATCCCTTAGCAAACAATTACCGAAGGGGGAGATCAGCTTCTTGGGAAACCAGCTCCTGATTGGAGCAAACTGAGATGGGTCAATTCCGATCCATTACAACTAGGTAATCTTACAAAAAAGGTATTGCTGATTCAGTGGTGGACTGAAGTCATTCCGTTTTGCAAACGCAGTTCTGAAGCACTAAACGAGTTCCATCAAGTTTTCAGCCAGGAAGACTTGATGGTTATTGGTATATACTATCCGAACCCCTTCCGTTTCAGGACTCTTGATGAAATCACTCAAGCTGCAAATCGGCTAGGGTTTAAATTTCCAGTGGCTATCGATGTAGACGGGAAAATACTACAAAAATATTGGTTGGATGTAAACGTGCGCCGCCGGTCATCCACCAGTTTCTTGATTGATCAGAAAAGGAAAATTTGTTACATTCATCTGGGAGGTGGATACCATCAAGGAGGTAGTAAATCCCATCAGCAATGTCAACAGAATTATAAGGAATTGAAGACACAAATTAACAAACTCCTGCGAGAATCAGCTGATAAGACAACCCAATTGGCTGTTTCTGAAGCACGTTTGGGAGGGCTTAAACCTAATACGCCTTTCAGAGAAGACCAAATCTAGCAGTTGTTTCCAAATTCCGATATTGTCAAAGACACCCGTAGTACTGAAGGTGAACTGTTTCCAATATTCCGCATTAGAAAAGATGGTCAGGATATATTAGTATTAATCCGACTAGTGATTATCAACGCATATTTAGCATCGGAATCAAGAGTAAAACAGTAAAGAATGAATTAGGAGCTAATCTTGGTTCTACTTAATCATGAAGTCTATGGCAATCAACTGGACACGAATTGTCCTCCGGGTGTAGAAGAGCAATCAGGGAAAGTCATCTGCTTCGCACTTGGATCAAAGCGCATTATGTATGTTTTTGCAGGGAAATGGCATGGGCCAGATGGCGTACTTCCACCGATCGAAATTCTCCGTTCATGGGAATTATCAGAAATAGTTTGGAAACCTTAGTATCCGTGGTTTTATAACCGAATTATAAATATCTGGATAGCTTGTTATTGTGACTAATCAGAAACAAAAAACGGCTCTAGTCCTTTCAGGAGGAGGTGCTCTTGGTGCAGCACATATTGGTGTTGTTAAGATTCTGGAAAAACAAGGATATGAATTCGATTTTTATAGTGGTGTCTCAGCTGGATCTATTATTATCGGCTTACTTGCCGTAGGTTACAGTGCGGATGAAATTTGGGAGATTGTTGAGAAAACGAATATCTTTTCAACCATGTTTGATATTTCAAAAAGTCGGTTCGGTTTGATCCAAGGAGATAAGGTTATTAAGCTGTTTAAAAAGTATCTGGGGGACCAGAAAATTGAGGATCTAGAAGTCCCTTTGGCTGTTGGAGCGACAGACTTTTCAAATGGTCAAAGAGTGATAATTGCAAAAGGAAGTCTAGTAGACGCAATTCGAGCCTCAATCTCCGTACCTGTCCTATTCGCCCCCTACTTTCATCCTGTAGAGGGAAAATGGTTAGTTGATGGCGGGTTATCACAAAACTTTCCTCTGGATAGCGCGATTAGACAGTATTCGGGAAACAATATTATTGGAGTGGATGTCGCTAGTAGCTTGAAAGCAGATTTTACATTTTCTGATCATAAGCCAAATTGGAAAGCAAATAACGTCAAATATGTGTTTGAGCGTGTTCTTAGAATTTACCTGTCAAATCAGCAAATTCATTTTCCCAAAGATGACAGAGTACAAATCATTACGCCTCAACTACACGATTACACGGCTTCGGATATTTTTAAGTTGAAGGAAATTTATCAAGAAGGGCGACAAACTGCGGAGGATTCTCTCAGCGCTGAATAACTAACCTAAGGTAAAAACTAGCTGTACAACCATTAACAAAATTGGAGGGATAAAGAAAATTGGTATGGCCGCCGTAAACTATGCAAAGATGCAGTCAAAAGCTTGGTATGGGGATGAAAGGATCACATTAAGGTTTCCTGAAGGTTGGGAAGTTAATACTGTTGCTCCTCAGGATGCTCCAAAGTTAACAGCAACTGAAATTGAAGAAGCTTTATCCCTACCCATTGGCACACCTCGTATCTCGGAAATAGCAACTGGCAGAAAAAATGCTGTTATTGTTATTGATGACCTCAGTCGCCCCACTCCGGTGGCAGAAATTATTCCTTTCCTTTTGCAAGAGTTGAAAGATATCCCCAAGGATGAAATACGTTTTGTTGTAGGTGGTGGATCGCATCGTGCCCTGACCCCTGAAGAAATCGCTAAAAAAGTCGGTGCAAACATTGCCAGAGAATATCAGGTAACTTGCCATGATTTTATGTCGGGAGATCTTCGAGCATTCGGTAATCTACCGAACGGTATGCCGATATATATTAATCGTGTGGTGGCAGATGCAGATTTGAAGATATGCTTGGGTGGTATTTATCCGCACGGATCCGTTGGTTTCGGTGGTGGAGCCAAGTTAATTGTACCAGGTGTCGCCGGGTTTGCTACTATGTTCTATTTCCATACCTTTTGTCCGTCACGTGGTCATGCTGTTATCGAAAGGCAAAGCAGTAACCCAGATCATCGAGACGCGGCTGAAGCCGTGGCTGGAATCCTTGGTCTTGACGTCATTGTTAACATTGTTATTAACAGCAAGCGGGAGGTAGCGGGTGTCTTCGTTGGTGATTATGTTAAAGCCCATCGCATGGGAGCGAAGTTGGCCTTAGAAACCTATGGGACGAAAATCCCAGAGAAAATTAGTCAGAAAACTGATCTTGTGGTTTTGAACTGTTACCCACTGGACTCGGATCCGATTCAGACTGCCAAGGCTTTGTGGGTGAGAAATCACTTCACCAATAATTACACAATCGCTATTAATCCAGCCAGCGATGGTATTTGTTACCATGGTCTTTTTGATCAAGTAGACTATGCTCGTTTTGTTGACCAAAAATCAAAGCAGGAACCGATGGTTTTCACAGCACCAAAGATCCATTCTCCTGATCAACTCTTGGTTTGCTCTGAACATTTTCCAGTTAGTGATTTCTATAAAAAGCATTCCAGCGATCTTCTGTTTCGTCAGTGGAATACGTTGGTAGAAGCGGTAGCTGAAAAGTTACCTGACAACCCTAAAGTAGCAGTCTTTCCCTGTGCAGGGATTCAGGTCCCTGTACAGGACAACTGATGAACGGAGGCCACGAATGAAAATCTTAATTAACACAGCTATTACAGCTGAGCACCGTCAGCGAATCCAGTCAACTTCCGACCAGATTCGGATTGTGCAATCTCAAAATCATCAGCAACTTTTGCGAGAAGTCGTTGATACGGATATTATCTTCGGCGGTTTGAATCCATCCCTCTTTGAAGAGGCCCAACAACTCAAATGGTTGCAGGTTCTCGGCGCCGGTGTAGATGGCGTTCTGTTTCCAGAGTTAGTTGAAAGCGACGTTATTCTGACCAGCGCAAAAGGTGTCGTTGGTACTCATCTGGCCGATCAGGCTTGGGCTTTGTTGCTCGGTCTGTTGAGGGGGATTGGTCGAGCGGTACGTGAACGAATATGGGACAACCGAATGCCGATTCGCCAAGCCACCTGGGAATTGAGCGGTCGGACACTTGGCATCGTCGGACTTGGCGGTACTGGCATCGAAGTGGCCAGACGAGCGCAAGGATTTGAGATGGAGACGATCGCCGTCGATCCAGAAGACTTGGAACCTCCTCCATTTGTTAAATCTGTCTGGCCGATGGGACGATTCCATGATCTCCTGGAGGAATCGGATGTGGTCTCTATATGTGCACCTCTAACTAGAGAAACAGAGAAGATGTTCAACTACCCAGCTTTTCAGAAGATGAAGCAGCATGCACTGTTGATCAACGTTACACGCGGTAAAATTGTGGATGGATCAGATTTAATTCGCGCCTTGAACGAAGGATTAATTGGCGGTGCAGGCCTCGACGTCACCCCAGAAGAACCGCTTCCGGCAGACAACCCGCTCTGGGATATGCCGAACGTGATTATCACTCCTCACGTGGCGGGAGGTTCCCCGATTCGTTTGGACAGAACAGTTGAACTCTTCTGTCGAAGTCTGGAACTGTTTATGACCAACAAGCCACTATTGAGTGTGATCGACAAGCACAAAGGATACTAGAATCATGCCTTTTCAGTGCTGAATTTCATTGATTCTAGAGTTTCAATTTTGAAGTTTCATGCGGATTTGGCTGCGTATTTGCCGTTGAGAGCCAACTGACGATCTCGTCGCACACGTGCCAGGTAGTTCCGCATGCTTTCGATGTTGAACTCGTCGATTAGATCATCGCTTGACACATCAGGGAGTTGGGATCCAAAAACTATCAGGCACTCTTGTGGTAGCCACTCACAATAGGCAGCGGTACTTCCGTACTTCTGATACAGTTTTTGTAACCGTCCAATATTCTCATCATGATGTAGTAACCGCCGATCAAAATCCAACTTGGCCGATGTCACCGGCGAACTGCCAGTCGTATCACTGATGTTGCGATTAACAGCCACGATTTCTCGACCAGCTATATCTACAAATGTGGATTGCTGAGAATAGGTTGCCCCGATATAAAAGCCAAACTCAATCGCCCACTTGGTCAACATTCGTTGGCCCTGCCACATCGACGACCATATAACCAGTTCAGATCTGTTTTTACATAGTTGTGAGCCGACCTCCCAGTAATTGATATCAAAACAGATACTGAGTCCTACCCGACCGAAGTCGGTCTGGAAAGCAGGTGCTTCTGTTCCCGGTATAATCCCGATATTCAGTTCACCATGTGTAGGGAAATTCTTGTGGTAGACGCCGGCGATCTGACCGTCTCGATTGATCAAAACGGAACTATTATATCTAGTCCCATTCTCAATGGTTCCTAGCGGACAAACCACATAAAGACTATGTTCTCTAGCCTTTTGCGACATAGCAGTTACTGTTGGTCCATCAAGTGGTTCAAATTGCCACGGATCTTTGTCACCTAGGTAGTTGCAGATTTCCGGAAAAGCGACCAAATCACTTCTTAGCTTAGCAGCGTGATCGATATACTGTCCCATTCTGACCAGTGTTTTGTTTAATCGGTCAGATTCATCGCTTGATAAAGGAGGAAAACTGACTAACGAAATTGTCGCTTCTCGATTCATTTATTTTCTCCTAGTTATTTAAGATCAATACGCCATTTTTCGCTATAAAATCAATTTTTGCGTCAGTTGCTGATAAAATTTGGGATGGTGATTAAATAATGGTACTCAATAAAGTAGCAGCAATCTTTCTGATACCAGTGGCGTTTGGAATCAAGATATCTCGTTTCGACTAAGCATTGATTTGAGCAAATAGTATTTACATTTAATGCTTTTTAGATTCAAGAAAAACTGTGTTGGGAATTGATAACGATTCCGAATTCTAATTTAGTCAGTGAACAGCTAGATTTGTTTCATCAGCCAGCGGACTGCGTTTTGTTGAATTTTTTCATACTCTGGATTCCATAGAGCCGCAATAGTGTGTCCGGGAGCAAGGTAGCATACCCGACCCTGACCGTAATCATAAGCCCATCCTGCGTGACATGAGGCACCCATATCTTGATACCTTAAACCATCTTCATTTATGCTTTCCATGAAGACAAATTTTGGGTCGGTATCTAGTGTCATGAAATGTTGTTCATCGGTAACGATAAAATCGTTGACACCTTGCGTTATGGGATGATCCGGATTGGTGATTCGGACTTTGAACGGTCGAGTTGGAGGATGACCTTCAGTTGTCGCTCCTAGGACATCTTGGAATATCTCGTTTCCAGCAGCGATGTAGGTCGTGTTATGATAAAAAAGAGCCATACCTCCCGTTTTAACAAAATCTTTGACGGCTTGTCCCTGTTCTTTTGTCATCCAGTGAATGGATCTATTTTCGTATTTGGGTAGAGGTGGGTCACTGATGATTGAGGATGTGCCATAACCGTTTGGCCAAATCATCGAATCACGGAAGACGATTAACATCCTGTAATTATTCAGGGTTTCTGAATTCAACCTCTGAACCTCATCGGTAAAATCAATTGTTAATTCCAGATCCCGTACCAGTGTCTTTCCCAAAGCTGTTCGAATGTAATCCGAATTATGATAACGATCGCCAATCAGAGCCACAGCTGTACTTTTTTCTATCATGTTATCTACTTTCCCAGTTGAGTTGAGTGGATGGGATTATATCAGAAATTGTGAAGGGAATCATTATTATGCTTGGTAAATTACCTGATTATTCCGGAAGCACGTGCAACTTCGAATAAAAACGTCAATTGCTCAATGTACCTAAATTTTGCTAGATTACTAAAAGAGAAAAGTTTTTCGAACAATAATTGTCTACATAAGTCTAATATACTAGTAAGACCGTCGGAGATATAGAAATATTTACTTGAGAGGAGAGAAGCCAAAATGTTAGTTAGAAGAATCAGCATTCTAGTTTTTACAATAGTTCTGGTATCAGTGACAATAAAACCGGATGCCCAGAAAGAAACCCCGTTAGATGATTCGGGCCTAGATCAACAAGATCTGGATCGTTTTGACACTGATGGAGATGCCAAGCTCAGCCGGGAAGAAAAAGAGGTAATGTTTGAAGCTATTACTCTCGAAGCCTTCACCGGACAAAAATTGAGTCGCGAGGATTTGAGAGGTATGCGCCGCGGCCGTGGCTTTGGTGGCCCTAGAGGTGGTAGGGGTATGATTCCACCAATTGATAGTGAAGAATTGTTTGATCGGTTTGATACCAATCAAAATGGAAAGCTGGAAGGAGACGAACGAAGCTCCGCTCGTAAATACGTACAAAGTATTCGGGGGGAACAAAGCGAGGCCATCACTTTGGGCACAGCAAAAAAATCGAGTGAGCAAAACGATTTACGAACCAGCCAGAAATCTGCACCGAATCAAAAAGTCAGTCTATATGACGAAGAGACCCTGAGAACTTTATATCTTCGTTTCCCCAATGCTGACTGGTATGCGGAGTTGAGTGATTTTTACCGGACTGGGGTAGATGTTCCAGCTGACTTGATTGTGGATGGGAAACTCTATCCCTCAGTTGGTATCAGTTTTCGAGGAAACTCATCTTACCGGATGACACGGGATTCAAAGAAAAAATCCTTTAATGTTGCCATTGACTATGACCACGTAGATCAACGCCTTTACGGTTATAAAACACTCAAGCTTCTGAATTCCGCTTCAGATCCCTCCTTTATTCGTGAAGTGCTTTACTCCCGAATTTCCCGCCAATACTTGCCTGCACCCAAAGCCAACTTTATTCGGCTTGTCATTAACGGTGAAAACTGGGGAGTATACCCCAATATACAGCAATTCAATAAGGATTTTCTTTGGGATTGGTTTAAAACTAAAGATGGCGTTCGCTGGAAGATTTCCCCTGGTAGGGGAAGCCGAGGCGGTTCTTTAGTCTGGAATGGACCGGATATCAGTGATTATCAAGTTGCTTATCAATTAAAGACCAAAAACGTACCGCAGAATGCTTGGCAGGATTTGATTCACCTGTGTAAAATTCTTGATCAAACTCCTAATGACCAACTTGAAGATGCTTTGCGTCCCATATTCAACATTGATGGAGCACTTTGGTTTATCGCTCTGGATAATGTTTTTATCGATGGTGACGGTTATATCGGCAGAGGAGCCGACTATAATGTTTATCTTGATCCAAAAGGTCGTTTCCATCTGATATCCCACGATAACAACGAAACATTTGGTTATGCGGGAGGAGGAGGTCCCAACATATATTTTGATAACCAACGAATGTTGAGCCCCATCGCCAACGAAGATAATGAAATGCTACCGGTAATTAGTCGACTGCTGTCCACTCCGCATCTGCGAGCACGTTATCTAAACCATGTACGGACCATCATTGATGAATGGTTGGACTGGGGCATTCTTGAGCCTATTATTAAGGAGTATCAATCCCTGATTGATGCTGCAGTGAAAGCTGACCTCAAAAAATTATATTCTTATCAGGCTTTCGTCAATAGTCAAGATCAAAATGATAACGAGGAGGATAGTTCAAGTAATCGAGATGGGTTTGATAACAGAGATGATCGTGATGATCCATCCGCTGACTTGTTGGGTGGGCCTCCTGGTTTCGGTAGAGGTCGTGGTGGACACAGATCTCCAAGTTTTAAACAGTTTATTAAGGAACGTCGTCAGTTTCTCCTTAGTCACCCTGAGATTGATAAAGAAGTACCCGTCATTAAATCAGTTTCGCTTCAATCAGACCCTCAACCGCAAGAAGAAGTACTGATCAAAGTTGTAATTGATACCAAAGTAAAGTTAGATGACGTCATTCTATACTATGCTTCCAATTATAATGTTCCTTTTGACAGTGTTACAATGCTGGCAAGTGGGCACAATAATACCTATCTGGGTGAGATCCCTCCTTTCCCCGCGGGTACAGAAGTTTATTACTATGTTGAAGCTCGCGCATTAGCCTCATTGGGGACCATAGCTTTCCTCCCAGCTAAAGCTGATTTTGGGGCCCTTAGCTACCGCATAATGCCATTAATAGCGAACAATTCTCCGATTGTCATTAATGAAGTAATGGCATTCAACACCCGCAGTTTACGTGATCCACAAGGCGAATATGATGATTGGATTGAACTTTATAACAGAAGTGATAAAGAAGTAAGTCTAGCAACAATGTACCTTAGTGACAACAAAGAGAATTTGTCTAAGTGGGCATTCCCAGAAAACACAAAAATGTCTGCTGGTGGCTATCTTATTGTCTGGGCAGATGGAGATCAGACAGATCAGCCCGGACTTCATACTAATTTTAAACTCTCAAAGAATGGAGAAACAGTGATGCTGGTTGATGCTAGCGCAGACGCCAATCAGATACTGAACTTAGTTGAATTCGGTAATCAAATAGAAAACAGTTCCATTGGCAGGTACCCTAATGGCACTGGAACTTTTAGATTACTAAAGGAAACACCAAAAAAGGAAAACAAATTGTAAATGCACATACTCAATCAAACCCTCAGTCCCCATTTGTTGGCGACAATTTCTTTTCGAACCGTCGTTCAAGATCCACGTGATATTAATCAACTAAAATTGCCAGAATTGATGCAAGGTTGATGGGATACTATCAATTGGAATCTGTTTTCGGGATTGAACAACGTTATCCACGTTCTCAGTCATTGATGCACTGAAACGGTCACGGCTAGTGTATGTTCCTGTAACATATCGTCTTAGGCGATGGATTGGATTGACCGCATGCCAGACCTCAGGCAGACGAAAAATAACGCTCCCTGCTTTTAATTCTGCTGGAACGTAATTACCCACTCGAATCTGTTCCTTAGTTGGGGGCTGATGGTCGAGATTCTCGGCTGATTCATAGTGCAGGATGTGCGATCTAGGAACATAAGCTAAAGCACCTGAATCGATTTCTATATCGTCAAGAAATACCTGAGTCGATACCATAGAAAACGGTGGAGAGAGTTCACCCAGTTTTCCGTCCGTATGCCGACCAACGCCTGGATGAAAGGGGGTATACCGATTGGTCTTCATTTTTTGCAAAAAGGGTCGCAACTCATCCAGAATCCCTGAAATGATAGATATGATATGTGGATGAGAAAACAGTCGTTCTAAGGCAGCGGATTTTAATAACTCCTCCCCCCAAATACTATCTCGTGTTCCTGGTTCGCCAGGGCCTTTATCCAAATCGAGATAGACTTGATCGAAAGCCTCCCGTCCCAAGCTTAGTTCCTTTTCTGTCAGTAGATTGTGTGCGATTCCAACACCATTCTCACGCGCTGCTTCTACGATTTCTTGATCTAGGTCGCTCATATCTTCCCTCTTTAAACTATAGGAATTAAATATAACAGAGAACGATTTACTCTGATTCAAATATCTCTACTCAATTGATGGCTAGGCTAGCATGCATTGCCATACCATAAATTATACATTTCTCATCAATATCAAATCGAGGATCATGGCACATATTAACAATCCCTTTTGCTTTGTTCCCAGCACCTAAAAGGATAAAGCAAGCTGGGATTTTCTGTGAATAATAACCAAAATCTTCACCTCCTAGAATTGGAGAATATGGAAAGATAACCTCTTCCGCATCTACGAGTGTTTTTGCCACTGCTAATGCTTCAGTCACACATTGTTCATGATTGTATGTTACTGGATACCCTTCTTGGTAAGAAAAATTGTAGGTTGCTCCATGAGCAGAGGTGATACCAGCGAGTATTTCTTCGATTCTCTGTCGAACCTTAACTTGGACTTCTTTTTTCAAGGTTCGTACCGTTCCCGAGAGTTTCACCATCTGAGGAATCACGTTGTCGGCTGTTCCACCATGGAACTGAGTTACACTTATGACCGCAGATTCGAGCCCATCCACATTCCGGGACGCAATCGATTGCAGTATCGAGACAAATTGGCTTCCCACCATGATGGGATCAGTAGCTAGATGAGGAAATGCTGCATGTCCACCTTTGCCCCTGATTTTGATTTCAAAAACATCTGGTTGACCAAAAGCAGGCCCGGGACAAATTGCGAACTGCCCGCTTTCCATTAGAGGCCATACATGTAAGCCATAGATTTGATCAACTCCGTCAAGAACACCATCTTTAATCATGGCGGGTGCACCGCCGGGAAATTTCTCTTCACTTGGTTGGAAAATGAATCTTACATTTGTTTTAAGTTCAACCTTTAACTGGCTAATTACCTTGGCGGCACCAATCAGCATGGCTGTATGGACATCATGCCCACACATGTGTGCTTTTCCATCGATTCTGGATCTGTAGGGAGAATTCCCAAGCTCCTGCATAGGTAACGCATCCATGTCAGCTCTCAGCGCGATGCGCTTCGTAGCGCCTGAAATTTCAAGGTCTCCAACCACTCCTGTTTTCCCAATGCCTGTCTTGACCTGCAATTTCAGTTTTTTTAGTTGATTCGCAACAATATCTGCGGTCCTGTGGACATCAAATTCAGTTTCAGGATACATGTGAATATCCCGTCGAATCGCTACGATATCATCAAAATGAGATTGGCAACTGTCAAAGATTTTAGTTGTTAATGTCTTCATTGTTTTTTGAATTTCTATTGTTGTCTGTGCATAGTCACCTTCCAACTGTGTTTAAAAGGTTCATCGTGATTTACTAATAAACCAGCGCATAGCGTAATGCCCCTGTTCGCGATGGAATTTAAGTGTGTAAGGATCGCACAGCCAGCAGTGGATGATGCCATCGCTGCTGGGTTTGATCCAACCGAAGTCCCATGACCGGCTGGCATAACGTAGGGGGATATTGGGTCGAACACGGATTAGCGGATGAGCGGCGGCAGTGAAATGCTTTTCTTCGGTGTAGTAGTAACAGGAGCCTCCATGAACAAAAACTTGATGTTCTATTGTGCAATCGTCCGAGTCGAGATGGCGGCACAATCCGGTAATGGCCACCTTTACCTCACTCCCCTCCACTGCAGCATCAGCTAGGGCTTCGACTGAACCGTACTGTGGGGTGCCGTCAGCGTCATGTGCATATACTTCTTCCCACTGATCGCAAACGAAAAAACGGTACATATCGAACGCATAGATGAAGTTACTAGAGGGTGCATTGGTTTCCACATCCCATTGGTCTAGTTCATGGTACTTGGGCATGTCCCGATGATCATCTGTCGGTGACAGCCCAATTGCCCCAGTGGAAGCTCGGCCATCAAGATACGGCCGAGCAATTGCTTGGTGCCCGTCCTGATTGTATAGGAAGAAGGACATCGATTCTCGCGGACCGAATCCTTTTCTGAGTGACACAGGCATACGCAGATTCTGAACTCCGGCCACCCAGTAATCTTTGAGCAGATACACAACACGAAGGTCCATTACCTCTCGAACCAGTTCGGTATTGGTTGAACAGGTATCAATATGCTCGTTGTGACGAAAGGCAGTTCCAACTCGCAGATCAGCTCCCCGTCTGACAGCATTGGACAGCGCTTTTTCACTGCCCGCTATGATTTGGCGATCCTGATCTAGTTCCAGCGCACAGATCCACTTAGCCATGAAATCCCCCAACATCTATCATTGATAAACGAAACGGCACATCAAAATCTGATTTTATTTGGGGCAAATTCCTAATATCGCTATCACCCTGTTTTGATCGACATATTCAACATGCCATATAAGTCTCATTGTTGGTGTTTTTTCCCGGATCCAAGGCTGGAGTCTGAATCAGGTCTTACCTGCATCCAAACCTAAGGCCTACTGGACCGGTCGATGCCAGCCATTAAGAATCCTATCCTAAACTTCAAAGTTGCTCTGGACTCATTTGAACCAGATCTTCAAGTCGTACCTCAGGAGTAACTGAGAGATGTTCCAGTTTCCCCTTATTATAAATACCCTCAACTGTTGTATTCAGTGGAGCATGCAACTTAAAGGTAACGTTCCAATTCTGTGGCCAAGCAGGAAAAAGTATGATTTTTTGGTCTTCTGTTTGCATTAGCATTGTCTGGAGAGCCATCATGCCGTTTCCACCATGCGTTTGATCTGGCAACCAGTCAAAATTAGGTCCCCAAAAGGCGGGGAAACGGCTTTGGGGATGCTTTTGACGGAAACGGCTGGCGATGTAATTGTGGGCTTGATCAGTCTCACCCAAAAATGCCGCTTGCGTGTCATCTTGATACCATCCGTAGCTCCCGCGATGCTGCCGATATGTAAAGGCTCGACGTGCTAACTCTATATCTGGCTTATTGACACCAAACAGTCGATATGGAAAGATAGCGTATAATTCCGGATTTTCCTGATTGTTCTTTGGTCCGATCTCACTGGCTGGTGATAAAACTACCTGACCATCAATTTGGTGTGTTGGAAGTTCCGGCACTTCAGTCAGAAGCCGAGTCCACTGGTCTCTGAGTCGGTGGCTGATCAGATCTGTAGGCAAAACAAGCAACTTGGGAAGAACAAAGCGTAACCCAGCAATTTCTGGCATTGGGTTAACCGAATCCCAATAAGTTTCCAAGGCTTGCGCAGGTTCAATCCGGAGTTCTCCTTTGTTGGATCTTGGATAATGTTGGTCATAAAAAGTGGTTACGGCCTCAGCAATCGGTAGCAGCGTTAAGCTCAGGAAACCATCGTCTTGGGCTATAGCATAGTAATCCAACATCTGGGCGAGGAGTTCTAAACCGCCTTGCCATTCATAGCGTATATATTGATTGGCGGTGGTATGAACTGGGAGGCCGGCACGCTGATTCGGCCAGCCATAGTTGTCTTGAGTGTATGATCCCCAGAAATACATCGTCTCCGGAAAAAACGCCCCATCATGCCCAAAATACTGTTTTGTTCTTGCTTGAGCCAGTGGCATGGCGTCTATGTACATCTGGAAATAAGGCTGGAGAAGGTCGAAATCACCGGAAGCTAGCAATGGCCAGTAAGAAAGACGAGTGTTTTGAAACCAGTAGGGTCCTCCCCAATTCCGGTAATCTGCGTCATAATCTCGTCCATCCAGATGGGCGTCGACGGTAAAAATAGAGCCGTTGAACTTAATTGGGCTATTACCCCGTCCAGCACAGGCAGTCATGAATCGTTGCAAGATATAACCGTGTGTTACCGTCTCTGCAGATTCATCACCACTGGCAAAAATCCAACTCCGATTCCAGAAATCTGTCCACCATTGTTGGTGTGTTTTTCTTGCTTGGTCTAGTGGGATTAAATTGGTTAGGTGAGACAATTGCTGGAGTTGACTGATCCACTGCTTTGGTGTAGCCGTTTGAGCTGTCAGTAGGTGGATGGAAACTAAATGATGTTTTTGAGGTGTTGCCGATTTGAGGATGGTTCCGTCAAAGTTGGTGAAATTTTCTCCTTGGATAAGTCCACCAAAGGTCAAATCTTGAAGCGGATCGGTGCCTTGATCAAGCCAGTTGCCCATCCCCTGCAATGTTAACGTCTCTGTCCATATCGATCGACGGTTGCGATGATACCAAATAACCTTATTTTGGTCAACAATGGCAGTGTCTGCATGGACAACTACACTGTCTGGCGATCCACTCAGACCATAGGCGCTATGAATTTCATTTCCTTCAAGAAGACGATCTTCGTTTCGCCAGATCTCTAAGTGGGCTTGAATATCAAATGGATGGTCTCCATCTGCTTCGATTCGGATAACTGGTTGGTTTGCGTCCACCCAAATCCGTATCCTAATTTCGGTTGGATGTTGCCCGAAACGAACTATAATTTCGCACTGTCGAAGATTCAATATCTGCTGAAAAGAACAGTTATTGACAAAAGACTTGGGACTAATTTGGATTCTAACGCGGCCAAGTTTGAGCAGCCGTGCATTTTCACTCCAAGCATCAGTCTTCCCAATATAGAAAACTAGATCCCTGTCTTCTTGACACCAAAGATTTAAACCGATGTCGCCATTGCCGATTGGCATTGAGCCATTGTGATCTTGGCTGGGAGAATCCCAAATAACGTTGTAGTAATCTAAGCTGGCAATCATCTTTTCGTTACTTATTGGGTTTTCTCACCTCATCCAGTCTTAGTGTTAGCAGAGTGCTGGTGCCTCATGCGGCGGCTTACAATTCAACAAACGGTTTACCAGTTGGTTGTCGCTTCCTTGAAGATGGAGATCGGATCTCTGATATTTTCAGCCTAGGCGGATGTTCGGCTGAATCCAGAAGTTGGTCCGATTCATCTCCAAGTTCCTATGGAAAATTTTCTGCCGGAATATTATTAGTAGCACAATGACCATCTCGAATTAATTGTTCCGGTTTCTGTAAGGCTATTTCTGGTAGTATTATATTCTTTTTCCTTCCCACTAGTTTCCGCGAACGGCATGCCGATCGCCATATCCACCACGTGGGAAACGTTCCAGTGAGAGATTTGCTGGAATGTAATGCCAAGCTGTACTGTAACGTCTTCGGTCACTTTTGTTTTCGTGTGTGCCATGGAGCAAGTTCGATGAGAAAAAAACGACAGTACCAGCTGGAACAGCTACATCAATAGCCTGTGATTCATCGATCTGAGTCCAGTGTCCGTAACCATATGGGTTCTTATCATGTGTTGCGATTTCTTTGTTAAGATGACTTTTTGGAATCACGCGCAAGCATCCATTTTTTCGATCAGCATCGTTGAAGTATATAGCACAACTTACAATCTGATCGGAGGTGGTGCCGAAATAGAAATTATCCTGATGCCACATGACTGATGTTCCACCATAAGGCAACTTGGGGAAAAATTTGGTGCCAAAGACATCGATGTCGGTACCTGTCAATTTCTCAACTAGATCAAGAATCATCGGGTCGCTAGCAATCTCTAGAATACGTGGCTCAACAACACATACGCCCTGAACCTTATGGAGCAACTCGGGATTTTGCTGACGGTCTGCATCGATTTCAAACGACCAATGAGGTGTGCCAATCGGCACGGATTTACTCCGATCAATAAGTTCATCAAATATTGAAAGGTAGTAATCCAGTTTTTTTTCATTAATCAGTTTTTCGAAGATCAGGAATCCTTGCTCATGAAATTGATCTACTTGCTTGTCTATTGACATCAACTTGCCCCTAAAATCTAATTACCAAGAACAATGTGTCGATCCTTGTAATCACCGCGAGGAAACTGTTCCAACTGCAGTTCCCCAGGGATATAGTGCCAAGCCGTACTGTAACGGCTGCGTTCACTATAATTGTCGTATGCGCCATGCACGAGGTTAGCGGAAAAAATAACCACAGTTCCTGCTGACATTTCAACATCAATTGCTTCCGTGTCATCAATTTCTGCCCAGCTGCCGTGCGTGGTGGGGTCACGGTGATGACTAAAAAGTGTACCTCGTAAGTGACTTCTGGGAATAATACGCAGACAACCATTTTCTCTGTCAGTGTCTTGCAGGTATATACCGCAACTTATAATCTGGTTAGATGTTGTTCCAAAATAGAAATTGTCTTGATGCCAGTAAACGGAATGGCCTACTTGAGGTAGCTTGGGGAAGAATTTGGTGCCGAAGATGTCTATATCCGGTCCAAGCAAACATTGGATTCGGTTAAGAATTTCAGGTTCTTTGGCTAGCTGAAGGATACGAGGTTCTTCAACGCAAACACCTTGAACCTTGTGAAGAATCCCCGGAATTAAATTGCGATCTTTGTCAATTTCCAGAGCATAGTGACTTTGATGTTCAGTTAGTGATCTCCCATGTTCAACTAGTTGATCAAAAACAGAAACATAATATTCTACTTTCTCTGCTGGGATTAGGTTCTCAAAGATCAGGTATCCTTTTTGATCAAAGTGATCTATTTGCTTTGAAGTTAACATGATATTTCCTGTATTTCATCGACCAAGTAGATGATTCCACATTTTATGGCGCAACCCTCGCTCTTTATAGTGATCGGACTGTGAACATTGGCACGCGCGTTCAAAAGTAAAACGGGAAGTTAGCGAAGTAGCCTTCTCCGAATCATGGTTCCAGCTTGGCTCAGTAGGGCCACTGGTTCGGTTGAATAGAAATTTCAGCATATAACGGTTTCGATCCCCGGTATTTCTGGTGGCTGCATGCCAGATGTCATAGTGTGTAATAGCAATCGTACCGGCTTTTACAGTTAAAGTAACTTGATCGCGGAGATTAGCATAGGTTGCCATGAGGTCTGTAGGGGCATTTCGGAAATGGGTGCCTGGCATAATCACAGTCGGGCCTAAATCTGTGGTTACATCTTGAGGATAATACATTGCTAAAACTGTTCGAACCTGATGATGTCGCTGATTAACACCATCCTGATGCCACGATTGGCTGTGAGAACCAGGGGGGTTGGTATGACAATGCCGATGACTGCTCATCTGGTAGTCTCTACCTAATAGACTGACTAGTGCTCCACACACTTGGGGATGGTCAAAAACTTGATATAACTTCGGTACGGCATCTAGAATCCCATCGCCTGGATTATTTTCGAGTTGACTAATTTCATCGTAGATCGTCCCGTTGATGCCATCGGGGAAATCTACTTCCACAATATGGTATCCATGTATAACAAAGCTAATAATTTGGTCGTCAGTGAGCAGATACGGTTTGTCACTCATCATAAATCTCCATCTTCTGCAAGATAAATTCGTAGCCTAAAATATCGATCTCTTGATCATCAAAATTGGTTCGTTGATCAGGAAAGAATATGGCTTGCCAGCCATCAACAATGGCGTCATGAACAGTCTGGTATTTCCAATCATCAGTGTTTGGTTCAATCTGTGTGATAGATCCATTGACTGGCTCATGCTGAGCCATACCAATAACACTTGATCTTATACTTGGTGTCGTCGCCTGCAGATAAAGCAATCTTTGCCGCCTGTACTTGACCTGTAGCATCTGTTCTAACTGGTCTAAATCGCTTTCACTGACACCTCCGTTCTTAACTTTTTCCCGTACCAGAGAAATCCATTCCTTAATTTTGGTGGACATTGTTCCCATCGCTCATCCTCCCACGGGAACACTTCCTGGATCAATCTCAGGTGTACGCAGTTTGATTGGTGCCATAGGTTGATTATCAACGGGCCAAGGAAAACCATAGGTAGGCTGGTTGGCGTATCTCTTAGTTTTTAAACGAAGCGTAATGCCAGCTCGAGGCTTAAGATGTACTTGGATCCATTTGCAATCAATAGGTTTATTTACATCAGTACCAACAACCTCAACTCCCGAGAATTGATGCTCACCAAATGCACCTGCTAGGGAGATCACGTTTCTGGATTCAACCGAGTTCAAGTTAATTAACTGGAGTTGAAATCCGCCTTCAAATACCGATTCGACTAACGCTGCTACATCTGCTGGTAACCCCGATCTTTGCTGATCCGGATCGAAATGCCGAACTCGACAGTTCAACAAGCCTCCATGGTATATGGCAGATGGTCCTCCTGTCGTTAATTGTGCGAGCGCTTTGGATACTACTGGATTTCTCGCTTGCCAGTGGTGGACATCCCAAGTTGCTGGATCAGTATCATCGTTGTCAATCATGTTCAAACGTCGACAAATTTCTTGGTAGTCGGCCTCAAGGGACCTTTCTGGAAAATCCAAGAGATCTCCATTAACGTAACGAAACCAAGCACCGTTTGAATCACGACCGCTGAGATCGTCATCCAATCCACCTGGGTTTCCCAGGCGTAGAATCCGGTCAAGATCAGCATTGGATTGTGAGACGTTCCATAACTGGAGGGGGAAATTAGGTGGTATGGTTCGATAATCTGACCAACCCGAATCCAAATGCTTAAAGGGAACAACCCAATTGCCATTTTCTTCCCGCCCTAAGGACCATAACAGATCCTGCTGTGACCGGGCAAGATCCAAGAAGTCTTCATCTCCGGTCAACAACATCGCATTCAAACCGGCAATAATTGTGGATTCCAGAAGGTTCATAGCACCGTGTGGCCACCGCCAACCGTAATAACCACCCCACCATTTGCCATCCATACATTCGCCAATTTTTCCTGATAATCCCACGTTATCAGGCATGATTCCATTGTTTTCTTTAGTCCGTTCATGCCAGGCATTAAGATAGTCAACTACCCAATTTTTATATTTTTGATCGCCGTTATATAGGTAAGCATGTACGATCATACTGGTTGATGTCAGGTTCAGCGGCACATCTCCCTTTGCCATACGTCGATTGAGCAAATTTAGGATGCGTTCAAAAATCTCATCGTCATTCCAGTCTGCTTTGAGGGTATCGATGCCCGGAATATCTTCAAACGGAACTGGATAGTTGGTCAATACGTCGCGATGGGTTGACCAGTCTTCCGGTGACATTTCATGCCGAGGCCCCCGACTGCCGTTGATAGGCGATCGAATCAGTTTAAGTTCCGGATCGTAGTTTTGCGCCTCATCGTCCTCACCGATATAGAAGCCGGCAAAGCGGAACGCACGTTGCCGATCTTTAAAAACATGTGGATCACACAGTCCTAAATAATAGAGGTAACTATAACTTTCCCCGTGGTGCATCCAGTCATAGTAGGCATCAAACTCTCGATAGACCTGCCCGTATTCAGTGAACTGCCAGGTGACTGCATCCCATTCCTTACGTGCCAAATAATGGATTTTTTCGCTGCCACCCAATAAATAAAATAACGGAAGGGTCCAGAAACTTTCATAAGCATCATCTGACCCATCCATACCCGGCCAATCATTACGCCAAACCAAAGTGCCATCTGGATGAGTATAACGTTCAACAAACGCTACACCTGCTTGGTTGCAAATATCAATAATCCTTCGTTCCCACAGTGCCCAAGCGGGCGGTGCTACTTTCTGACCAGCTTCAAATTTAGGTATGCTTCTCACGCCTAATGTCTTCCCCCTTATCATTTTATGTTTGGCCTGATAATAGCAAACTCAGGAAGAAGGTTCAACCAAAATATTGAGTTAACAATCGGTGGATCATTGAGTCACAACTAGCTTTTTTGTTTGCTGGAATGCTCCTGTTTGTAACTGGTAAAAATATAGACCGTTGGAGACATGTTCACCAATTTGGTTTCGACCGTCCCAGTAAGCGGCTTGATCTTTGGCCAGGTACTTTCCTGAAGATAATTGGCCAAGTCGAATTTGCCGAATCAACGAACCATTAAGGTCATAGATTGAAATCACCACCTCACAACGATCCTCAAGTTCAAATGGAATCCAAGTCTCAGGATTAAACGGGTTAGGGAAATTTTGGCCAAGCCAGTTCCGGTAGGGTTTAAGATATTCTTGCATATTTTTGCTATACATTCCATCTTCCACTGGAAGTGAAAAAATCGATTCGTTGATTTGAAATACTTGCAGTTCGTATAGATCTAAAATGTGGAGTGTATCACCAACGATCATTAAATCAGAGGGAAAAAGCAGGTTTTTATCCTGTGGTATTGTTTCGCCAGTACGTGTGTCAACGAGTATGATGCCTCCTTGATCCAGCACATAAATATAGTTGCCACGAACTGCGACGGAGACCGGCAAACTTTCTGTGTTATAGGTAGCAACATCTGTGGGATGACCTAAATTTGAAAAATCAACAACCCGAACGCCAATATCACTGTCCAATATATATGCTCTGTCGTTTTTTACAGCAATACCAAGCGCATTACCATCCGTTTGATAACCTGAAATTGGACGGGGATTGGCTGGATTTACAATATTAAACACCCGAACACCATCACCCAATGCGGCAATATAGATCAGATCTTCTTCAAATGCCAGACGATAAGCGGTACCACTCATTTGAATTCGACCAACACGGCGGATATTTTGAGGAGATGAGATGTCCAAAATTATAATGTCTCCCGCACAGACATAGGCCAAATCATCGTTAATCTGAATGTTGATGGCAGATGGGATTTGTATCCGAGCAACTTTAATAGGCCGCCGTGGATTGCTCAGGTCATAGACAAGCACCCCAGATTTATCTGCCACATATGCGTAATCATCTTTGACTGAGATACTGGTAGCGGATTCGACATCTATATGGCTCGCTGTATGTTTCCCGTCAATTACCTTCAGACTTGATTCTGTGGTGACATAGGTTTTTTTATTCTCCACGAAGAAATCCGTTGGTGTTCCTGAGCCTTTGAAGTGCGCAATCCATTTTGGCTGATGTAAATCAGCAACATCTACAATTTGCAGCCCATCTAATCCATTCGCCAAGTAAATCGTGTTCCCACTGAGAGCAACGCCAACGGTACTTCCTGCTGTTCGCTGTTTGGCAATAATCCTTGGTCGGTCTTTATCACTAAGATCGGCAATCACTAAGCCACCTTGCTGGTCGGCAATATAACCGTACCTGTCTCGAATCTCAATAGCCGTTGCAATTCCCGAAGTGCCCATCGTTGCAATAATCTTCGGCTTCTGTGGATTGCTAATATTCGCAATGCTCAATTCAACTCCGACTACATAAGCATAACCGTCCAAAAGCTGGAAATCATAGCCCAAAACTGGTATTGTGGCCATCATGATTGGTATAGTCGCACGGCCGAGGCTGAGTGTGTGAATTCCACTTTCATCATCACTGAGATAGATCTTTCCATCATGGATACCAACATGAACAGCCGCACCTTTAGTTGGGTAATAACCAATCATTGGCGGTGCAGGCTTTTGGCGGAAAGCATCAAGATCATAAATGTGTAGTCCGCGTTCGATATCTACGACATACACTTTATTACCCGTAACTTCGACTTGACCGACATTTTTAAATTTGTTAACTGTATGGATAATCTGAGGAGATTTTGGTCGATCAATGGCGATTATCTGTACGCCAGCGGTGCCGTCTGCCACATAGGCTAGGTCGCCTTTGATTCGGATGCCTTGCGCGTGCCCCGGAGTAGGAAGTTCAGCAATACGGTTAAACTGCTTAGATGATAGATCAAACACTTCGATTCCCCAGCCACTTGCCGCATATAGGAGATCCCCAACAACTGATAAATCCTGATAATTACTGGTCAGCCGAATTCGTTGAGAGGGTTTAAGCCGATAGGAAATGTTTTTGTCCTGGGTACTCAGTTGAAACGTATTGTCTGCATCTTCTTGGGTAATTTGGCCAGATGGCATCAGCAACCGACCGGATCGAGGTGCACCGACCTCAATCGGTGAATCGCCAATTGCTGTGATGCTGTAACGGAAGTCTTGATTAATGGTCGAGGTAACGATTAAGATAAGTTGCTCAGTAGAAAATAGATCTTTTATCTCCAGTTTCGCGTTATCATCTATATCGAAGGTAAACTTTTCAATCGAAGCATTACCACTGTTGGAGACGCTCACCAGTTGCGCGTAGAGATGATTGGATTTCGTGCCATCAAGCGCAATCTCAAGTCGATCAGGCAGGTTGCGTAACCGCATATATGAGACACCAAAACTCTTTACGCTACCCGTTCCTTCTGCTGGATAATTTGTCACTTCTGGAATCAGTGCAGTAACCTTGTAACGCGCGGGTAAATATCGGTAGCCAAACAGCTGACCTTTCGGTCGGTCATTGAAGAGGTTAGCCACAGCCCAATTTTGAAAGATATCGATGGCTTTTTCCGGCCGACCCAGTGTTTCTAAGGTTGCTTCTACCCCAGCCATGCCGAGTTGATCCTGACGAACCAATTCTTTGATGAACTCTCTGCCTCCATAATTTTCATACGCATACAGCAGAAACATGAAACCAGCACCATATAGGACATTTTGTGTGTTAGCTTCCGTCAGCGAAACAGTTGGATCTTTGAGGTAGCCCTCAACGAAAATCGTATGCACGTTTCCATAGATAGCCCATTCGGAAAAGGATGCCATTCCTTCTTCAATCCAAATTTCATCTGTCTGACCACCGTTCTGATACCAGTTAACAAGATGTGTTATCTCGTGAGCTAAGCTTGTATAAAATGTCCGTTTCCCACGCTGGAGGTAAGTATAGATGTCCATAAAAAGAATTTCGCCACGATTACTACTTGGATCTAACGGATCCTGATCCGCCGATGAAAAATAGCCGCCGTAATCACGAGCTGATTTATTGTTGCCAACGTCATGCAACAACAACGTAAAACGCGAATCACGATCAAGACCAGGACGCGGTTCTTCACCAATCCATTGGTGTATCTTGGGATAAATTTTGTCGCGAAATTCTGTTACGATTTCTTCAGTTTCTACGTCGGTAATCAGATTTTTAACCGAATCTTCAATGTAGAGGTAGACGTTTTTACCGATTGCAATGCAGGTAGCGTGAACTTTACTTTCAGGAATATGGGTATAGAAATCTTTGGTGCTGCCAACTTGAATCTGTGGATCAGCCATAACTCGACTATCTAAAATAAGCCATGAAACAACCAAAATCAGGGTATTAATTAACAGCTTTTTCATTTCACATTAGGTTAGGTAATTTGGTGATTGTCTATTCTGATTCCGAAGAAAGGGGATTCCGTGCCAATTTTTCGCTGCCGATCATCTTGAAGCGTCCACCAGTTTCGCCTGCCAGTTTCTCAAAAAAACTGAGTCTTTCCGCATCCGCGTTTCTGAGATCTATTTCCAAACCTACGACAAATATTTTTGCTCCATTGACATTTTTGGTTTTCACTTCTTCAATGATCTTTTTAGGGTTGGTTTCAAAAGCGTTCTCCATTCCTTTTGGCGTTTGTGGCAACCCATCGGTGATTAGAACTATAATGGTTGGATTAGATTCGAACGATTTTTCGATGGCCCCAAGGACATTTGTGCCCAAATTCCGGTTAATTCGTTCAGGTGTATACTTATCAAGATAATTTATTGCACGCAGGATCTCATCCATGTCTGCCGACTTCATGGTTTTATGGCGAGACTGCGCAATAGCGTGAAATGTGACAATGTTAAACTGGTCATCTTCACCGAGTGCCAACATCGAGTCCTTGATAGAACTAATCGCAATTTCGAGTTTTCTAAGGCCTGCTGCCTGCATACTTGCTGATACATCCAGACAAAAAACAACGTCCTGTGGACCTCCGAATTCACCCAGAAAATCGATAATACCAAGGGGATCAGCAACACCAGGATTCCCACCGCCGCCTAGTAATCCTTCCTCCGAATCGCCGTATGAATCAACGATATCCATCCCGGAACGCTGCCCTTTAATGCGATCCCGTCCAGTTACTTTGCCTCGCCCACCAATAACAGGGTTTCGTGTAACAAGTCGACTGAGATTGGAGGCCTCTGCATCCTTTAGCTTGGCGTCTGTCATCAAGTCAGGAATTTCTTCACTTAATTTTGCGTGATCTGCGTTTTTTAGTAGAAGTCGTTCTTCCCATTTTTTTACTTCAGTCAGCTTATTCTTCGGAGTTTCTGCCTTTTTTAGTTTTGCTTCACGGGCAAGAAGTTGATCCGGTTTAAGTACCCTTTCCGGTTTAACTTTTGGCTTAATTTGCATTCTGCGGAGTCGTTCTTTCGGAACTTCCTGCATCCAGTCAATTTTTACAAAGTTATCATCTTCCATATAATTTCTATGTGGTAAGAATACAATAACATTCAACACAAAAAGGTGTGCAATGATTGAAAGAAGGATTGCGGTCTTGCGCTTTCTTTTCTCGCTTTCCCTATCCAATATTCGTTCCGAAATCACTGCTTCCATTACCAATCCCCAAACTTTAAAGATTTATTCGCGTACTTCAGCCTGTTTTTAGTTAACTTTGGTAAATAGAGCTTAGGAAGTTTGTGCTTTCATCTTCCCAAAACAAGTTTACATGAGAAACTGATTGTCTCGATCTTAATTGCATGTTTGTCTACTTGAATATATAAATATGATAACATTATTTTGATCAATTATGCATTTCATGCTACACTTCAAAAACTGTTAAAAACAAAAGTTTTAAGGCTTATTCATTGAATTCTGAGCCAACAAGAATTTTTAATTATCAGTAAAGGAGCTCATAATCCGAGAAAAACGCACCTGATAATGGCATCAGTTTTTGGTGTTGTAAATAATAAATCGTGTGAATTAATAATGTATCGACATGTTAAAGATACAACAAAACTAAATTGCTATTAGGCGGGCGACAGCTTCTGGGATTACCATGAGCCCTCAATTGAATGGAGGTATGAGCATGAATTCACCCAACGAGAAAATAATTTTTGAAGATAACTTTGATGCCAAACTGGACGAAGGTTGGTCATGGCTGAGGGAAAATCCAGAGCACTGGCGTATTCAGAACAATGGATTGGAAATCCGTGTTGTGCCTGGAGTAGCAGACACTGTTAAGAATGCCTTGCTTCGCCCAGCGCCGGACCGCAATGACGGTACATTTGCCATCGAAGTAACTGTTACCAATCACACTCATCCTATTCAACAGTACGAGCAAGCTGGAATTACCTGGTATAATGATGGTAAACCAGTATTTAAGGAAGTTAAAGAACTGATCGATGGAGATCTCTACATCATTCCCGGTAAACAATCGATGGTCACAGAGAGTGTTCGGTTGCGTCTAATTGTCTCCGCTGATTCATGGGAAGCTCAATATTGTCCTGAAAACGGAACAGAATTCCAAACTGCCGAAACTGGAGAATTGCCCATGCCAAGTGACGATTGCGTTAGTATCCAATGTTATAATGGTCCGCAGGATGCAGAACATTGGATTCGTTTTGAGAACTTCCAGATCAAACGACTATCGTAGTAAGCAAGTATGTTTCGTTAGTTGCCATGGCATTTTGAATACATACCAGAAAACAAAAATAAGATTGCGTGTAAGTCGTAAGTGGTAAATTCAGATTGTCGTTGGCAACCTCCTCCTCGGTGACCAGATAATGAGGGCATCAGACTCTGAAAATGATAATATGTTTCTAACATAATGACTCATTTTCTGTCTCAAGTTGTTGTTTGGTTTTTCCATGTGAAATGCCTGATCTACTGACTTGCCAGCACGATCTAATTCTAAGGTATTAAAGGCTTTGTTGTGGTATTGTAGTAGTAACATATCTGTTATCTAATCCCGATTTTACAAAAGCCGCGGATTGCTGTATCAGACAAATAATTATCTGTCATCATTTGTCTGCATAAATTCCTGCCAGAAAATTTGATTCATCACATGTCCACCTACGGGTAAACTGGCAAAGAAAATCTGGTAGTACATAGTTTTTTACTATGAGGCTCTTTATTTCTGACCTGGTAGAACACAGTCGGTTTTATATCCTAGCTTTGGCCATATTATTTCTGATGATTGGTCAATGGGTAGGTGATTTTTGGGAACATAGCGCGGTCGTTCATGAACTCATCACCCACCCCTCTTTCCCCTAAGCACCCACAACTTTCAGTAGATGCTCCGCACGCTTTTTTCCCCATATACATTGGTTATTGCCCTCACTGCCCGGTTGATGAAATGGGAACCAGTAACAGCCCTATCTGTATTTGGAATTATCAATCTTCTGCTTTTGCTATTTGGACTAAGATTCTTTATCTCAGTACTATTTCCCAAAGATCGAAGTGCCACAGCGTTTTACGCATTACTTTTCGTCACAACGCTTTGGGGAAAGATGCTTGGGGTTACAGCGGTTTTTTCCATTTGAGAGTATTGGGATATGTACTACCTTATCCTTCTACATTTTCAATGGCACTGACTTTCATGACACTACCGATATATGCTCGCCTGATGAAAGATCGAAATCGTATGTGGTTAATTCCGATCATCGCATCTACTGTTACAGTACTGTTGACGCATCCTATTACTTTCATTTTTCTGGCTGTTGGGATTTTATCATTATCAATGGCTGATCCTTCATTCTCATGGAGGAAATATAGTCTATTAGCCGGTTTCTTCTTTCTGGTTATGTTTTTGGGTGTTTTGTGGCCGTATTGTCCGGTCATTCAACTTCTGGGCTCTGAATCAAAAGCCTATCATCCTAGCAATCGTGTGATGTATTCTTCCTTTATCAGAAGAATACTTCCAGTACTGATAGGTGTTCTGGTACTTTTAGTCCGTATCCGGTTAAGTTGGCGAGATTCATTGGGTATGATGTTAATTCTGCTTATCTTTATTTTTGCTTGTGGATGAATTCTGAATCGTTGGAGTTACGGTCGTGTCATTTCACATATTGCCATTGTACTTCAAATCGCCGTAGCTTCAGGTTCTGCTTGGTTGGAATCAAAATTCCAAGCTGATTATCAGGATCAAATGGAAATTGTCCGGAGATATAATGTAGGCTTCGTAATGTAGGCTTCGTGTTGATTGACAAAAAACGTATCCCGGAATGGCTAAGGATTACAGATTCACTTCAACTCTTTAGCCACAATCTCCTGCAGGCGAGTAATCTTCCCCGTTGTGATTATAGCGACAGTGCTGAGAACCAGCCAATTGATCAAGAACAAGATATGTGCTTATAAATCAGGAGAGCGGTACTGTATCGTAGACGATATTAAGATTGAAGTGACGAAAGCCAGAAAAATTTGCTCTTTTCAAGGTTATATTATATACTGGTTTGGAATACTCCGAAAAATAAGGAGGTGATCAAATGTCTAATTATGACATGATCATGGGAGGTGTCATCTCTTAACAGAGGGCACTTTCCATGATCAGTTTGTAAAGAGGTGGTCAGAACGTAACCACCTGGATGAAGAAGTAAGGGGTATTGTTTATCCCCTTACTTCTTTGTTTATTTAACGTTACTATTTGCAATGACTCTGGTAATATCCATACACTAAAAGGGAATAATAATATGAAATCTAGAATAATTGTGAGTTTTATCTTCCTGACGGTTGCCACATCGCTGATGTTATACCCTGTAGTAGCGAAAGGTCAGGCGGTGGAAGACGGCTTGATCGGTTACTGGACCTTTGACAAGAAACATACCGACATTAATGCTGGTGAGGCACTAGATCAGATTGGAAATGAACATCCTGGAGAGATAAAAGGTCGACCGAAGATTGTTGAGGGTAAAGTCAACGAAGCTCTGAGGTTCAATGGCAAGGAGGACTACATTGTTATGGGGGACGTAACAGAGGGTCAGGACTTAACCTATGCCATGTGGATAAAAGTTGAGAAGCTACCCGGTGGTCCGAAGGTTATCATCTGGGACGATAATCCCAATGGTGGCGGAGATGCTTGGTTACAATTGAACGCAGATGGAACCGTTGAAACCCAGCGAGGGGGTGATGGTTTTGGTGTTTTCAGTTCAAAGTCACCAGTGAAAGCTGGAGAGTGGACACACATCACCTATGTAGCTGACGGAAAGAATGACATAAAGACTTTATACTTGAACGGTGAACCGGACGGGGATCAGGGAGGTAAAATCACAACTCGAACGGGAATTAGTCATGTTGTTGTGGCTGTGGGACACGACCGCAACGCGTTTATTAAGCCTTGGTATTTTGAAGGTGACATCGATGAATTAGCCATTTATCTTCGTGCCCTTACTCCCCAAGAGGTAAAGAAAAACTATAAGGAATCAATGGCCGTTGATTTCAGCGGCAAATTGGCTATGACTTGGGGCAGCATTAAGAGTAAGTGAATCTTATCAATCAATCTCACCTGTAGCCCCTAAACCGAGGCATTATTTCTCGGTTAGAGAAATAAAATTGGCCATCGTTCGCAATCTGAATGAGGATGTCATGTTGAAGCAGGTGTTATATTGTTACCAACATAATTCAGAAAAACATGTTAATTTGTATTGGACTTGAATGAGTATGAAGAATCTAATTCTTTATGCTCATTTTTATATACCGGATTCATTCCCAAAATGTAAGTTTCGCAACTTCAATTATCTTTCCCAATTTTGTTTTTCCTATTTTAACTTCCAATTAGTGCATCCTTAAGTATGGATCCATTTGACTAGTATTTTTGTATGATATGTAATTCCAAGCTCCAGTTGATGTGCTAAACTGTGTTGAGACTTATCATACGAATAATAGTAGGTGAACTTGATGCCAAGTGAATCCCATGGATTTTTGACCGCGGTTCCGGTGACGGAGGTAGAATTCACAGATCAGTTCTGGGCACCGCGGATCGAGGTCAATCGAACAACGACCTTACCACAGTGCTTCCATCATTGTGAAGTTACCCACCGAATCCGTAATTTTGAAGTGGCGGGCGGTTTAACAGCAGGACAATTTGAGGGCATCTACTTCAATGACTCGGATCTCTACAAGGTGGTGGAAGGTGCGGCCTACATTCTGGCTACCTACCAAGACCCTGAACTAGAAACCTACTTAGATGATTTAATTAAAAAACTTGCTGCCGCTCAGCAGGAGGGTGGGTATCTGAATACCTACTATACTCTGGTTGAACCAGATAAACGGTGGTCCAATTTACCCGTGATGCATGAATTATACTGTGCAGGACACCTTTTTGAAGCGGCGGTTGCCCATTATCGTTCAACCGGGAAGCAAAATTTGCTGGATATTGCCATTCGATTTGCTGACGAAATTGACCACGTCTTCGGTTATGATGGATTGGTTGGTGTTCCCGGCCACGAAGAAATTGAGCTAGCTTTGGTAAAACTTTATCAGGTAACTAATGAGAAACGCTATCTTGATTTAGCCAAGTTTTTTATTGATAAACGGGGAAATAGTGACCGGGACTATGCTCAAGATCACCTGCCAGTACGAGAACAGAACCAAATTGTTGGCCATGCTGTTCGAGCTATGTATCTGTATGCAGGTGTTGCTGATGTGGTTAGGTATACTCATGATCAAGACCTGTTTGCTACCATGAATCGGATCTGGGATGATGTGACGCTGCATAAAATGTATATCACTGGCGGAATTGGCCCTTCAGCGCATAACGAAGGTTTCACTGTGCCCTATGATCTACCTAATGAAACTGCCTATGCTGAAACTTGTGCAGCTATCGGCATGGTGTTTTGGAGTCACCGGATGTTTTTACTGCACAGTCATGTGAAGTATGTGGATGTTCTCGAACAGGCGCTCTATAATGGTTCAATCTCTGGTGTTTCCCTAGCTGGAGATCAGTTCTTCTATGTTAACCCTCTGGCCAGTCGTGGAAATCATCATCGTCAGCCTTGGTATGGCTGTGCTTGCTGTCCGACAAATATCGTGCGATTTATCCCGCAGGTCGGGGGATATTTTTATGCGACTTCGTCTGCTGCGGTGTGGGTGAACCTTTACGCAGCCAACAGGGCAACAATCTCCTTGAGCGGTGGATCAGTTGAACTGGTACAGGAAACCAACTATCCGTGGTCTGGTCACGTCAAATTAGTTGTCCGTCCAACACATCCAACAACCTTTAAACTTCATCTGAGGATTCCGGGATGGTGTGTAAAGGCAGCGGCCAAAATTAATCAGCAATCGATAGAAGTCCTGCCTGATGACAACGGCTATCTGAGCCTAGATCGCCAGTGGAAACCGGGCGATACGGTAGATCTGGAGATGCCAATGCCGATTGATCGAATTATTGCCCATCCGAAAGTTGCCGCTGATCATGGTCGCGTCTGTCTACGTCGTGGTCCGGTAGTCTATTGCTTGGAGGCAACGGATAACGGAGGATCAGTTCGGGATATTGCTTTGCCCCAAGATGCTCATCTGGAATCCCATTTTGAAGAGAGTTTACTGGGTGGGGTAACCACTCTGCGAGGTAAAGCCTGGCGACGAGCCCCGATTGATTGGGGAAATCAGCTATATCAAACGACCCCGCCGGATAAGGAAACAAAAATTACGGCTGTCCCTTATCATGCCTGGAATAACCGTGAGGTTGGCCCCATGAGCGTCTGGCTGCCAGAAAGTACCATTCTAGCTGAAGCCAGATTGAAACCAACAATGGCCACTGCAGGGGAACCTGCAGCCTCTTTTGTTTTTAATCAACTGGATGCCATTAACGATAATCTAATGCCGTCCGGTTCAAATGACCATACAATTCCCCGCTTTACCTGGTGGGATCACAGGGGAACAAGCGAATGGATTAGCCTTGCATTCGAAGAACCCAAGCAGATTTCTTGCGCAGAAGTCTATTGGTTTGATGATGGTGACCGTGGAGAGTGCCGTATTCCGGAATCGTGGGAGGTGGAGTGGTACGATGGTGCAACTTGGCAAACCGTCATAAATGCTTCTGTTTATGGTATCGAACCAGATGTATTTAATCGTGTTTCCTTTGAAACTGTACAAACGACAAGCATTCGGTTAGTAGTGCAACTTCGAGAAAGTATGTCTGGAGGCATCCTTGAGTGGCGTCTACCTTAGTAAGCAAGACAGAACTTTAGATCGTCTCCAGTAAAGAAGATTGAAAAAACTCAATCATTCCAAGAGACATCCATCTGATATTGAAGTGATACTTTAATGAAAACAGTATTACGTTCAGCGACCGCAACTGACGAAGAAGCCGTAATACAGGTTTTTTCTTAGGCATTCAATCGTGAAAAGGGCGGGCAGAAATATGAACGAGATCTCTCCGTTTTTAAAGCAAATCCAGCCAGCCATCATGTACTAGAATACAACGGCAAGATTATTTCAGCACTCCATATCTCAGAACATCGTATCCAGATTGGCTGTTGCGTCATTACCAAAGCTGATGTCGGTGAGATCTCAACTTTGCCTGAATATCAAGGGAAAGGTTTTGGCACCAAACTGATGGAAAAAATAGTCAAAAGGATATCACCTGTCACGCCTGGGAGGATATGTCCGGTTCTATCGCCGTTTCGGCTGGGGGTACCTTTCCCTCGGGGTTTCGTTGAGTTTCCTATAGCCGGACTTACTTCCCGTGGCACCTATACTGTGACCCTGATGAATTTCTGAATCTAACAAATCATTCAGGAGAGATTCGTTCCTACGACCCGCATGCCGGCAGTTTAGTTCGCCACCGATTATACGATGAGTTTAACCTCAATCGTACAGGCGCACGCCCGCAAGGATCTTATTCCCCTCTGGGAGAGAATCCTAATTGGCATCCTAACCCTTGGCAAGTGGTCCATGAAAAACAGGGTGAGGTACACGCTTATATGTTCGCTCAAACGGCACCAGCCGATCTAACTCGATTTGAAACTCGAGTTACTATCCAAGATGCGGCTATTTCTACTAATTCACTGGACTCTCTGGGATACTTACTTAGCCATATTCTTGTAGCCGCTCATCGTTACGGTGCTTCAACCATAAGTGCCAGACTTCCGCTTGATTTTTGTCTTTACCCAATCTACCGAGATTACAGCCTAAGATTTATCCCTACGCTCTGGCAAACGACGGAGTCCGGAAATATGCTGCAGATTATCGATTTTTCGGCTTTGATGAAAGTGTTGATTCCTGAATTTCAAAATCGTTTACAGAATTCAGTAACCTCTGTAGAGGACGGTGATTGGCAAATTTGTGTCAATGAACAAGAGATCTATTTTCGTTTACGTCAAGGTCAACTGACATGTATTGATAAACCGGAACCAACTGATAGTGTGAGAATAGATCTAAGTCAAGAACCCTTTTGCAACTTACTCCTAGGTCTCCAATCAGTGTGCCATGTTGTTCGCCAACTTCCCGTCAGTTTGCCGAGAGAAAGCATTGCATTTTTAACGGCTATTTTTCCTCCATAACCAACTGCAACAGGCGTGTGGAGATGATTAGCTGGGAATAACAACCACCGACGGTAAAAAACCATTCATGATGGAACGGTCATTGTTCAATCATGGGTTGACAACCATTCACATCTGTTTAATAATGGAAATGGACTTAATTCGGATTGAATCGTAACTCAGTATAGGAGATAGTTATGGCATTTCCGTCACACGGTATTACTCACCGTCCAACAGTAACCGGTACACGTGGCATGATTGCCAGTGCGCATCCGATTGCAAGTTTAGCTGGCGCGCGCATACTACTGCAAGGAGGTAATGCTTTTGACGCGGCAGTCGCTGTCGCTTCCACATTAAATGTCGTTGAGCCATATATGTCAGGCATAGCGGGCTGTGGTTATATGTTGATCTACAGCGCCAAAGAACAAAGAATTCGTGTGCTTGATTATATGGGAACAAGTCCATATGAAGCAACTCCTGATGCCTATTCGAAGCTGGGATCAAACGAGGTAGGTATTCGGTCAGGCATGGTTCCCGGTGCCTGCGGTGGTTGGGTATCTTTACTCAATCAATACGGGAGCATGAGTTTATCAGATGTATTTTCGCCGGCTATAGAATATGCCGAAAAAGGGTACGCAGTAACTGTCAAAAATGCTTTTTTTATGGATGGAACCTCATCCCGATTCTCTCCCATGGCTTCAAAAGTGATGATGTCCCGTGGTCGAACACCTCTGCCGGGTGAAGTCCTGATCCAAAAAGATCTTGCCAAAACTTTTCGACAAGTTGTTAATGGGGGAATGGACGTTTTCTACCATGGTGAAATTGCACAAGAAATCGCCCGATTCTCCCGCCAAAATGGAGGTCTAATCACTGAAAAAGATCTGGAAGACTTTCAGGTGGAGTGGCATGACCCGATATCAATACCTTACAAGGGATATGAGATCTATTGTCCTCCACCACCATGTTCCGGTTTTCAATACCTGGAGACGCTCAATATTTTAGAAACTGATTCGTTGGCTGACCTAGGCCACAATTCAGCTGATTACCTTCATCTGCTAATTGAATCTATTAAGCTAGCCAGTGCAGACAGGGAGGAATATACTTGCAGCCAAAATTCACCGATAGCTGGTTTACTTTCAAAAGGCTATGCGGCCAATCAGAGACAGCGGATTAGATCCGAAGCTGGGGTAGGAGGTGGCGAACGTTATGCTAAAGATAAGCTAGCTGGAGAAATATTGCCTGGAGACCCCAGTCAATGGATCAATGAATGTACAACCCACTTTGATGTGGTTGACAACCAAGGTAACGCCGTAGCCACAACACAGAGTCTTGGTTCAGGATTTGGATCTGGTGTCGTTTTGGGTGATACGGGTATGTTCCTCAATAATTTTATGAACTGGTTTGATCTTTTACCTGAAAGTCCAAATGTTGTCGCTCCTCACAAAAAGATTGAAATGTGCATGTCTCCCTGCCAAATTTGGAAGGACGATAAACTTTTCGCAGCACTCGGCACACCGGGAAGTCACGGTATTTTACAGACAACAGCCCAGATGATTTTGAACCTGATCGAACATGAAATGAACATTCAGGCGGCAATTGAAGCTCCTCGCGTCCGAATTGAGCAACCTGGGACTGACGTGGGTATTGAAGAACGGATTTCATCCCAAGTTAGAGAAGAACTTACTGCACGAGGACATGACGTACGTGTACTTCCAGCTTGGACTGCAGCGGTAGGAGGAGGTCAAGGCATTATTGTTGATCAACAAGAAGGGGCATTCATGGGCGGAGCTGATCCCCGTCGTGACGGATACGCCATTGGAGTTTAATTTGGCGCATTATTGAAGTAAATTCTTCACCTTTCTACTAAGGGATAATATTAGGAGTAAAATGACAAGTCCACACGTTATCTATATTCTTTCCGATGAACACTGCGGAACAGCGATGGGCCATGCAGGTGATCAAAACATTAGTACGCCAAATATGGATCGGCTGGCATCAGAAGGGGTTAGTTTTCGCAATGCCTACGCCAATTGTCCGATTTGTACGCCTTCACGGGGAACGATTTTCTCCGGTCGTCACGCTCATGCCGGACCGGTGCAGTTTTTCTTTGACGTTTACAAGGCAACCTCACCAAGTACCGCAACAATTCTGCGCACAGCCGGTTATCATACTGCTTACTTTGGCAAATGGCATTGTGGGGTTGTTCAAGATCAGGAATCGGACGAAGTGCTCCAAAACCGTCAGGACTATACACGTTGGCCGATGCGTACACCGGAATACCATAGAGGCGGATTTCAGGATTGGTTTGGTTTTGAGGTTAATAATGCCCCTTTCAAGGGATTCTATTATCATCAAAAGGAAGTCAATCCCAGAAAAATCAACGGGTATCAGACTGATGTTCTCACTGATATGGTCATACAGTATCTAGACGAGTATGATCATCAAAAGCCGCTCTTCTTGGTTTTGAGCGTAGAACCACCACATTTCCCCTTGGATGTGCCAGATCAATTTATGCGTTTTGACCCTGCTGAACTGAAGACCCAGCCAAACTTTTCAGATACACCGGAAATGCGAGAAAAATTGGCCACCTATTATGCGATGGTAGAAAATTTGGATTGGAACATTGGACGTCTTTCAGACGTTTTGTCTGAGAGCGCACAATTTGCGGATAAAACCTTGACTGTTTACTTCTCTGATCACGGAGACTTTATGGGAAACCATGGGCTTTTTGAACGCAAAGAGAATCCACATCAGGAATCAGTGCGTGTTCCTGCTATATTTCATTGGCCTAACCAGATACCAGTACAAGGCATGCGTGATGAGCTGTTTAGCTTGGTTGATATGTTGCCAACCACACTTGGGCTTCTGGGAATTGACATTCCCAATCATCTGCAAGGTAAGGATTTCTCTTCAGCACTGCTGAATAAACCGTTCGTAGAACCCAATCACGTCCTGTTGGAAATGTGCGGGAACCCGAGATGGAATCTCGATTTCCTCGACTGGCGCGGATTAGTTACCAATAAATGGAAATACGCTTACTATGAAACAGGACACGAACTTCTGTTTGATCTAGAAGAAGACCCCTATGAACAAACAAATCTCGTCGACACCCAGACTGAAATTAGCGATCAACTTCGTCGACAACTATTAAGAACACTAGCAGAGACTCGAGAACCGTACTTTGATGTCCTGATCGAACACGGTGTTAGGCTTGAGACTCCAGTCATTAACGTCTCCACTCGCAAGCACGGTGGGATCTCACCGATGTGGGACAAGGTAATCCAAACGGATGAAACATAATTTCATAGGTGCAATTAAGAACGAAATTTAGCAATCTAGATGTAAGCTGTTTTATTTAGTGCTGTTGCACTAAATTTTCTGTGATGACAAAATAATGATGACCTTGAAATAGAAGCTTAATATCATACTTAAAACAGAAAAAAGAGGAATATGGTGACTGAGGAACAGAAATTTATCTTTGATTTGAAAGGGTATTTGTTAATACCTGAAGTTCTCAAATCAGCAGAAATTAAAAGCCTCAAAGAGCAGATTGAAACCATTCGCACCGATCCAGAATCTTTACCGGTGCATGAGAGAAGATTTCCGGGCGGTGTAGCCTCAATGCTGATTGATTATCCGGCTGTAATGGATATTTTAAATGAGATTATTGGTGAAGTACGGATGGAATCAAGTTGGTTCACCTACCGGAACGTCGAGGATAAAGGGCCAACACCCCATGGCGGCGGACGCAACACCAATCCGAATTTCAGCTACCAGTGCCACAACGGAAAAATCTATTCTGCGCTAACTCGCGTGGTTTTTGAGCTCAATGAAGTTAGAATAGGTGATGGTGGAACACTGTTCATGCCGGGAAGTCACAAGTCTAACTTTTCCATGCCGGGGAAACATCGATGTGTTGAGTCACCTCTATTGGAAACGTACAATTGTCCACCAGGTTCAGTTATTATATTCACGGAAAATCTGTGCCACTCGGGAGATATATGGAAAAATCCGGATCGTCCCCGAATTGCGGTGTTCAACTGTTATAATTTTGTCGGTTGCCAGTTTCATAAGCCGTCTGTACCTAAGGAAATAATTGATCATCTGCCATCAGAGAAAAAAAACTTTTTCAGGGATGTTTGGACATGGAATCAAGGGGGGGCAAATAATGGCCGAAATCTCCATTATGATAATTGAGCACACATCATAAAAAGATCTCAATTCAATCGTCAACTAACACCTAATTCGTTGAGAATGTCGAGGAAAAATGCCTAGGATTGGATCAATTGCTGCAACATTGCTTAGCCGAGGCACGTCAGCCAGTAGCCTCAAACCTGCCGGTATAGTGGAAGCAATGAAGATGGAAGGCGGCCAAGAACTTCATCGCGTTGCTGAATCTAAGCGGATGCAGGTTAAGGACGTTGAGCAGCATCTGCAACAGATCAGTCAGTCTTCCCCTCCCAACTCCGGATCGATCGGTGGTACATCTACAGAAGATTCTAGCCAACCAACAGCAGGATTGCTGATCGATCAGAAAAAATAGGCGTACTGTAATTTCTCCTGCTATGCGTCTCTCCATTTTATTCAATTGTCATATTCGGCCTACTCAGCCCTATGGTGTCAATCATTGTTGGTTTTTCTAGCACGGCTTTGACTGAAAATCCTACACGTCTCTCTCGAATCCCATAGGATGAAGTAAAACATGAATCGGTATTCTTAGTGGATTCCAACCCTTCATCCCAATGGCACATCTATTGCTCTCTACATCTTAGCAGTTTGTCTAGGCGATAATGGTCTTGCAATTTTTTTCGAACTGTCATAATCTACTGATATTATTTTGTAATCACCATATTAATGTAACAATGTAATATTGTTTACATGAAAGGGAAGTCTTGTGCGGGCATCTTTAGTTTGCATCGCACAATCCATCTTTACTTTTACAAAGACAGATAATTACTATCGTAGATGACGTTTGTAACTACGATTTTTTATTGGTAATTCCCCTCTTAGTTGAAAATAGGATTCTTTATATACGGTAGGAAACTATCGTATTGTTTTTACTTTGATGGGAGTATGTAACAGAAAGGGAGAGGTATTTATCATATGAGTGAGTTTTGCAACCGAAGAACTGGGAACAGGGCGTCGGTTCTAGAAAAAAAACTGTCCAAATTTTTCATCCTTATCACACTAATATCTTTCACCTCTATTGCAGCTTTGGCTGATAATGGTGGAGATTCAGTCTGGACGACCGATGTTGCCGTCGATACCTTGTGGGTTTTGATTGCAGGTATGTTGGTTTTCTTCATGAATGCTGGATTCGGATGTGTTGAAGCTGGTTTCTGCCGAGCCAAGAACGCTGTCAACATCTTGGGCAAGAATTTTGTCGTCTTTGGAATTTCATCCATAGCCTTCTGGATTGTTGGGTGGGCAATCATGTTTGGGGACGGCAACTCCTTCATGGGTACTACAGGTTGGTTTGTTGGAGGTGCTGACAACAGTCCTGTTACTGGCGAGGCGTATGTTGGGATTTTTAACTCCATTAACTGGACTGGGGTTCCGCTTTTTGCCAAATTTTTCTTCCAACTTGTATTTGCTGGAACGGCTGCCACTATTGTTTCTGGCTGTGTGGCGGAACGTATCCACTATAAGTCCTATATGGTTTTTACTGTTGTCCTTGTGGCCATCAGCTATCCTATTACTGGACACTGGATCTGGGGTGGTGGCTGGCTCGCAAATCTGAAACAGCCAATGTGGGACTTTGCCGGATCGACGGTTGTCCACTCGGTAGGTGGTTGGGCAGGTCTGGCTGGAATTGTCCTGCTTGGACCTAGGCTTGGCAAGTATCGAGATGACGGATCAGTCTCGCCGATTCCTGGTCATAGTATGGCGCTTGCCTTTCTCGGCGGCATGATTCTCTGGCTCGGCTGGTTCGGGTTTAATCCTGGTAGCACGATGGGTATCTCAGGATTAGGAGCTAAGGCTGTAGCTCACATCGTGGTAACGACAAATCTGTCCTGTGCAGCAGGTCTTCTGACCGCTACTATTGTTTCATGGATAGTATTGGGAAAACCGGACTTCAGCATGACTGTCAATGGTGCACTGGCAGGTCTAGTTGCCATTACGGCACCGTGCGCATTTGTTAATGCAATTCCATCCGTAATTATCGGGATTATCGCTGGTATTTTGGTTGTTTTCAGCGTGCTTTTCTTTGATAGAATTCGCATTGACGATCCAGTAGGAGCACTCTCGGTTCACTTGACCAATGGTATCTGGGGAACGTTAGCGATTGGGCTTTTCGCCACGAAAGCTGCTCCGGGTGGAATAGATGTTGATGGGCTCTTCAACGGTGGAGGTGTGGGTCTACTTGTAAGTCAATTTATAGGTGTCGTCGCAGTAGGTGCATTCACATTTGTCTTGGCGCTTATTGTCTGGACGATTATCAAGGCAATTCCTGGATTTGGACTACGAGTCGATCAGGAAGGAGAAACGACAGGTCTTGACATTTCCGAAATGGGAATGGAAGCCTATCCCAGCGAAAATCCAGTTGGATAAGTAGCTGAATATTATTTATCCTTTTTAAGCCCAAGTTCGGGTAAACCCGAACTTGGGCTTTTTATTTGCCTGCTATTATAGTCTTGGACAGCCGGTCTAGTATGAGGCATCTGCCATCTTGATGGCACTCAGATCCCCAGGATTCAGATCCTCGGCAATATCTTCAGTTTTCTGCTATTACTCGCTTATTTTATCGGCAAAACCCTGACTGAAAAGCAGGCATTCTGCTTATGAAGATTACAGTATTGAACTAGGTATTATCTATGTTCTAAGCAGATTCTTAGCCTTGATCGTTGATGGCATAGGTATTGCGCTTAGTGGCCTTAAAGATTAATCTAAATGATTTTGTATTTTGAAAGCAAAAATGTTTTAGCATGTTTTAAGTTTGTCTTTTATAATCATGTATATGGGTTCACAGTTAAGCTTATGCAACGGATAACAATAATTTTGAATCTGTGAGCATATACCTAGCGTTGTAGTGTTACGTTGTTTGAAGTTTCTAAATAATCTTTAAGTTTTTAATTAAACCCATTTAGACTTTAAGGAGGTTTAACTTTGTTTTCTAAAAAGAGCAGGAGACTGAGCCTGTGTTTAGTTTCCTTGGTTTTGATTCTTTCATCATTGAGTATTTCTCATGCTCAAATAAAACTGACGGATAATCTGTCGCTTTCCGGTTTTCTGGATATGTCCGCAGGGACTTCGATTGTTGAAGACGCAGATACAGAGGCAAACGCTAGTTTTGATCAGTTTGAACTCGATTTTCACTTTGCTAACGATAAAGTTTCGGCTCGTGTGGATGTTGATAGCACGTCAGCAGCTTCGACGGTGGAATTAGATGATAAGTATCAATTCAAGGGAGCGAGTGAAGTGAGTCGTCTGATTGGATTAGAACAGGCTCACGTGTCTTACGCTTTTAGCGACAAACTTAGTGTAACGGCTGGCAGATTTCTCAGTTGCATTGGCTTTGAAGCCGCTGAGCCGGCAGATATGTATCAATATTCTTGGTCTCAAGGTATACCTTATCCAGGTTACCAGGATGGTGTTGCCATTAACTTTACCTTAAATAACCAAGTTGGTATTTATGCCTCTATGGTTGAGAGCGTTTGGGGTAACCCTATGAGTTCTAGTCTCAACCTTCCCAGTTTTGAAGCACAAGTTGCTTTAACGCCAATTGATAAACTGACAGCCAAAATAGGATTTGCCGGTGACGTTCTCTCTAATGGTGCAGGGACTGAGTATTTACAAAGTGAAGTGAACGTCTGGGCGCAGTTTAGTGTAGCTGACAATTTCTTTGTGGCTGCTGAAGTTGACCTGTTGGGCAATTGGGATGCAATTGATGAGACGGGAAATTTGCGTCCTGAGGGTGATAGCGGAATGCACTTCTTGGGCATGGCTAATTATGGTCTAACGGACAAGGTTGCTGTTACCGCTAGGTTTAGTGGTTATAGTGTTGGTGATGGAGATTTACAGACAGAGGTTACATTAAGCCCGTCATATGCGTTTACGGACAGTTGGGGTGGGTTGGTTGAGTTGAGACAAACTCTTGCAGATGCAGATGGAAACTCACGAACCGACATCGCCATAGAAACGATCTATACTTTCTAAGTTGGGATTTAATTCTCAAAACTTAGATCAATTTTGAAGATATTACCTAAATATCACCTAAAAGCCTACGCCTGAAAACAGGCGTAGGCTTTTTTATTTTGTGATTTTGGCCATCGTTACCCATTCATTTTCGGGAATTGTAGGCAGCAAACAATACAACAATTTGGCTTGGATGGAATAGTTTGGTTTTAGGTCAAAAGTAAATTGGCGAAGCTCATCCGGCTGAAATCGATTGTCCATCTGATCCGAATCCAACATCATTGAATGTTCAATCTGTTGATGATATTCAATCTCACCTGATGGATTTGATATTTTTACGTCAAGTATAATCGTACGTAGCCCGTCACCTGGTAACATATGACCCGACTTGTTTTTTACTCCGATAATCGCTTTCCCACCCCTTTTTTCTATCATCAACTCGGCTGCCTTCTCTAGCATCTGTCCACTTCGACTGCCTATCCATGTATGCCGTCGTCCCGAAATCCGTTCGTAACTGAGCGTACTTTGCATGCGTTTGACCTGTGGCATGTGGCAGGTAGCACAATTTTTACCCTCTTCTGAGGCTTGGCTTTTCTTAAAGCTGATGATCTGATTATGCTCAGGAACCTTCGGCTGTCCGTGACAAGTGGCGCACAGTTCAGTTGCTTTTGTATGGACTTCACCGGCAACATTAGCATGAAACATAGCATCGATATTCATCGACGGACCATGCATGCCACCGTTCACATCGACATGGCAGGTTAGGCAAGAAACGCCGCTCTGCTGATCGTCTGTCCTCAACTTCGGCATCTTTCCAATGTCGGTAATCAGAACCGGCTCAGGTGCGTGACAGGGATCACAATTCTTTTGACGATCTGTAACCGCGCTGGCCGCTTCCTGATAAACTGGATCTGTCCAGGATTTAGCGTGCATTGATCTCTCCCATTCCCTCCAGATAGCAGGATGGCAACTCCGGCATTTCCCTGATTTGAATCCGCGTTTAATATCATTGAGCCCGAGATAGCTGGCCTGGTCCGCTACTGAGCTTCTGAAAATCATAAGCAACATTCCAAAGACAGGAATTGAAACGATAACCAGCCAACGGGAAATTTGTCGCCTCATCATAGATCAAAATCCCCTAGCAGTTTTGTAACCGCTTTTTCAGCGCTGTTAATACAAGCCGGAATTCCGACACCGTGAAACGCGTTGCCAGCAAAAGCGAGACCGGGTAGCTGCGCGATTTCCGACTCGATTTGTCTCACGCGATCAAGATGACCGAGATAATATTGGGCGATTGCATTGTCATATTTGCTGATTAGGACATCGATAGGGTTTCCCTTCACACCTAGTAAGGTATTCAAGTCCCGAAGGACTAGTTCGATGATCTGTTGTTCGCTCCTGTCGATCATGTTGCGTTCCTGTGCCAAATCAACGAAGGCACGCAACAAAATGATGTCCTCAGGCGCACGATTATCGAATTTTACGCTACTGAACGAACAGGCAAGAATCGACTTTCGTTCAATAGCTGGAACTACGAAACCCATTCCATCAAGTGGATGATTAATCTGTTCTTGGCGAAACGCTAGATTAACGGTTATTGAAGAAGAATAGGAAATAGATCCGAGGAGACCAGAGATTATTGGACTAGCTGATTTGATAATTGCCGCAGCACGACTGGCAGGGAGAGCTATGCAGACGAGGTCAGCTTCAATATGCTGATTCTGGTTAAAGTTCACTATCCACCTGTTTTTTTTAGGTTGAAGATCAACTCGATTAGCTTTGGTGTTGATACAGATGGTACCTTCGGGGATCTGCCTACTTAGTTCTTCAACCAGTGTCTGCATACCAGATTGGAACGAAAGAAACAAACTGTACCGTGGTCCGCTGGCGTTCTGCTGATCAGAATTCTTCCTTCTAGCCATCAGTGCCCGAATAATGCTGCCATATTGATGCTCCATTTCGGGGAACTGTGGCATAGTCGATCTCAGGCTAAGTTTAGAGGGATCAGCAGCATAGATTCCACCTATCATTGGTTGAGCGAATCGCTCAAATGCTTCCCTTCCTAAACGTCGAACCACAAAGCTTTCAAGCGATTCGTCTTCATCACTATTTTTCGGTGGCAAAAACAGATCCATAGCCATCCTCAATTTTCCCTTGACGCTAAAAATTGGGGACCTAACCAATGGTATGATCATACCGGGCGCCATCATGTAGAAGCCTTGAGGTGTGGCATGAAGGTTATTATTGTGGATGACGAAACTGCGCCGATACTGAGTGGTTGTTCCAACTAGCCGATCAGCAATACCAATTTCTTGGCAGAGGTCTTTAGCCCAAGGTTTGGTCGATATGAAAGCATCCGGCCCTCGTTCCATAACTAATCCATCTCGTTTGACGGTATCGATGACTCCACCAAGACGTTCAGAGGCTTCAAACAACCTGACGCGTAGCGAAAGATCTCGCGTCCGAGATTCAGTAATCAGCTTATAGCAAGCCGTTAAGCCACTGATACCACCACCGATAACAACGGCCATTTTTGCTTTTGGGTTGTGATGTTCTGTCAATTGCCCACTGTTTTTTTGCGATTATTGTTCTGAATTTAAATTGATTATAACATTTCTGATTGAAGGAAGACTGCTGACTGTCAGAAGAAGCAGTTCAACATCATACGTCTTAATTGAACAGGTTTCCGTTTTGGTGTTATGCTTACCATGTAAAACCGATATTTCTAACAAAAGTAGAAATCGTCATGACAGACGTATTGCTCTATTCGATAGATCAAATAGCAAACCTAATTCGTAACAGAGAAACTTTCTCCTACCGATCTGATCGAAGCCATGTTTGTCCGCATAAATCAGCAGAAAATACAATTGAGTGCTTTAATCCAATTGTTTTAGAAGAAAAAAAGGCCCAGCTTGCGGGACAAGTGGTAATAGGGATTCTGAGCAATCATGATCAGGGGAAATTGCAAGGTGTTCCAGTTGCGATTAAAGATATTATTGGTCTGGTAAGGACTCCCGCCACTTGCAGTTTAATTACATTTAGGATGTTGCCTTTATGATGAGCACCATGACAGATGATGGGTACGGTGGAAAAAGATCGGTACTCGATTATACGGAGGAATTGGGTGCCGATCAGTGACCTTAAGGTGAGGGGGCCTCTGGCCACATTTTTTGTGGATCTTGAGCCAAAAGTAGAAAAATTGTCAATCAGGCGATAGAAACGCTGGGAGAGCTAAGCTTGAATATAATTGAACCCAATCTTTCGTCTGTACCCTCAGTGGAAAAAATTGCGAATGGCTTCTTGAATAAAGTCTCTATGATTCCGGTACCATGTTTAGCTAATTATAGCCTTTTTCTGTAATTGACGGAATCGATCCAAAGTTTTATCAATTCCTGTTTCCATGGTGTAACTTGGCACAAACCCAATTTCCTTGGCTATTGCTGATGCGTCATAATCCCATGAGATACCAAACAGCCCAGGCTCTAATGAAATGTTTGCTCTGGGATCAATTGCTTTTAGGTAATCGAATCCCTCTTTGACTTCTCGAACACCGCCACAAACATTGAAGGCACGTGTTTTAGTCGTTGGGCAAGTGGCAGACATAACGATTGAGCGTGATACATCTTCAACATACTGCCAATCTACTGCGTCATCACCGAAAGGGACTTCGTAGGACTTACCGAGCGCTACAGCCTCTATCATTTTCGTCGTGAAAGAACTCATGCCACGTGTTCGTCCAACGCCATAGACAGCTGTAAAGCGGAGACCAATCGTATCAAGGCCATACTCATTAAAATAATGTTCCGCGTAACGTTCATTCAATGATTTGCACGCACCATAGATAAATTTTGGGAAATGTGCCGACTCGTTTTTGATTTGCTGATGATTGTAGTCATCAGGTGAGCCAAAAACAGCAACACTGCTAGCCCATACAGTGCGTTCAATGCCAAATATCCGCGCGGCTTCAAAGATATTAACTGTACCCTCAGAAACAATTTTTAAAGCTAAAGGAGGGTTAGCTTGACAGGCTGGTACCTGCCACGAAGCGAGATGGATGATCCGATCAATATTATTCTTTTTAATAGTTTGGAGAATATTTGGGAGATCTGTGATGTCTCCGCCAACGAAGGTGATTTGGTTGATCTGATTATCATTTAACACCATGTTGGGGATTGTCAGGTCGTACGTCAGATCGTAGACGATTACTTGCTTTCCTGCTTCTAACAGATCACGAATAACGTATGACCCAATGCAGCCAAATCCTCCTGTCACTAGATATGCCATTAGATCATCCTTTATATATCTTGTACTTGAGGTGAGTCAATATCAACTAAAATATCATCGCCTTCAATTTTAACTGGATAAGCGGGAATGTTGAGACTACCGGGCCAAACCGACTCACCCGTCTTAACATCAAATTCCCACATGTGCAATGGACACGAAACTACACAGTCGTTCATAAAGCCGTGATGCAAGGATCCTCCCATATGTGGACAGACATCGTCTATTGCGTAATACTCACCATCTATACAGTAAATCCCAATAAAGACTTTATCAAGTTTTGTCCCAAATCCACGTCCAGGTTTTACTTGATCTGTGGTTGCCACCTTCACAAACATAAATAATCTGTTGCTCCAGAAAATGGTATAAATTTTGCGAAATTGTATCATAATGTCAGAGGTTTTCCCAACAATTCCTATCACTTGGAGTCCCGAGTTATTTAATTGACTTTTCATATTGTCTTTGTTATACTCGCTTTCTGGTTGGTACCATTTTCTGAATTAGAGAGGGACTCCATGTTTGAGCAGGAAAACCCTGAAGTTGAAGAAATTAGGGAAGAAGAGTTGGTTGATCAAAACGGTGTTTCTAACAAAGGGCAAGACAATCTGGATAATGAAGACTTGGAAAACGGAAACGCAACAGAGGGAGCAGAAGTATCGGAAGTAGCAGATAATGCGTATTTGGCAGAAGAAGTTTGGGCTGAAAGTGGGGTAGTTATTAACATGAATCAGGTGCAATCAATTGATATTCCTGAACAGTTCAGTCAAAGAAGAGCAGAAAATGGATGGGAAATTGCAATACATCGGTGGTGTAAAGTAACAGTCAACATGACAGCTAGCATGCGTAAAACCGAGGTAGTTATGATTAGAGGGGATCAAATAATAAAAAATGGTGAGGAACTTTTAGTATTGCACAACAGCCCTGCTGATGAGTATAAAACCAAGAGATCTACCTCATCACTCGCGCTTGAGCGTGATGAACTGCTTAAAAATAGACAGCTAACTCCCCAGAGTGAATCGTCTGGAATGGGAAAAACCTAGTACATCCACTTATTATTTCTGTAGAGTTTTTAGTGTTACGAGACAGCCAGTTTCAGCAATCAAAAAGCTGTGCCACATCATGCGATGCGGCACAGCTTTTCATTAGGATTCGGTTATATGGTGTGATTAGAGGGTATGCGAGTAAATCCCCCTCTTAGTCTCCTTCATCCACCTCAGCGATTAAGGCTTCTGTTGTCAGCAAAAGACCCGCCACGCTGGAAGCATTTTGAATGACCTCCCTGACAACTTTCGTTGGATCAGCAATACCAGCATCCAGCAAATCCTCATACTCGAGGGAATTAGCGTTAAATCCATATGAGCCTTCACCCGACAAGACATTAGCCACGACCACGGAACCTTCCTGTCCGGCGTTCTCAGCAATTGCCCTAACCGGTTCAGTCAAAACACGATTAATGATATCTGCTCCGACCGCTTGATCTCCATCCAGTTGTATGCTGTTAAGATCATCCCGAGACCGCAATAAAGCGACACCTCCACCAGGAACGACTCCTTCCTCAACTGCAGCACGAATGGCTGAAAGAGCATCTTCAAAACGTGATTTTTTCTCTTTCATTTCGACTTCTGTATCCGCGCCAACATTCACAACAGCCACGCCGCCAGCAAGTTTAGCCAACCGTTCTTCGAGTTTCTCTCTGTCATAGTCAGAGGTTGTCTGCTCAATTTGTAAGCGGATCTGAGAAATTTGTTTTTCAATCGCGCCTGAGTCACCAGCACCACCAACGATTGTCGTATTGTCTTTATCAATCACGACACGACGTGCACTGCCAAGCATACCTAGGACTATGTTTTGAAGCCTAATACCGCGATCCTCAGAAATGACTTGTCCTTTGGTTAAAACCGAAATATCATCTAGCATGGCCTTTCTACGATCACCGAAGCCAGGAGCTTTAACGGCGGCAACATTCAAACCGCCACGCAATTTATTCACAACCAACACCGACAAGGCTTCTCCCTCTATATCCTCTGCGATGATTAAGATGGATCGTTGAAGTTCTGACGCTTTTTCGAGAATTGGGACTAAATCAACAACAGTACTAATTTTGCCCTCGTTAATTAAAATTAATGGGTTTTCCAGCTCAACAGTTTGATTTTCTACATTTGTGACGAAATGTGCTGAAAGGAAACCACGATCAAATTGCATGCCTTCGACAATATCAATTGTAGTTTCTGAAACCTTTCCTTCTTCAATCGTAATAACGCCATCTTTACCAATTTTTTCTATGGCATCAGCTAAAATCTCCCCGATATTGCTTCCATTGGCATCATCGTTCGCAGCGATTGACGCAACTTGTATTATTTCGTCGGGAGTGCTGATTTCTTTGCTCTGAATTTTCAGATTTTCAACTACAACTTCAGTTGCTTTCTCAATGCCGCGTTTTAGTTGCATGACATCCGCGCCAGCAGCGACATTTTTTATCCCTTCGTTGATGATTTGTGTCGCAAGTAAAGTTGCAGTGGTTGTTCCATCTCCTACGGCATCGTTTGTTTTAGTGGCAACTGATTTCAGCAAACTCACCCCAATGTTTTCATATTTATCAGGAAGCTCAATCTCTTTAGCCACAGTAACACCATCGCTTATAACAACGGGCGCACCAAATGATTTTTGAAGTACAACGTTCCTACCTTTTGGCCCTAACGTGGCAACTACTGCCTTACTCAGCAAGTCCGCGCCACGTTTCAGCGCTGCCCGTGCTTCAGTGTCATATATCAACTGCTTTGCTGCCATGTGTATTATTCCTCCAAAAATGTTTAATCTCTTAAATGAAATAACGACGCATAATTATACATTAACATGATATTCAAAGTCAAACTGTAATAGAGCTAGATTAAAGGTTGATTGCATCAAGCAAACTAGCTTAAAACTTATACTATTAAACAGTGTTCTCTATGCTTTGAGAAATCCAGAATAACGTATTCTATTAAATTTTATACTTAATTATTAGTATTGAAGAAATTAAAAGAATTGCTGGCTACAACTGAATCCGGGTATTCTAATCCATAGCAAAATTCAAAAAAGTACCAGCTATGAATAGAATGCAACAGCTGATCGGTGGCTCAGTTGATTGTCGCTCAGGTAGACAAAGCACTTCTGGCTGACAATCTCCAATGGCTTCTTTTTGTCAGGCTCAACCTGTGTTCCTAATCCGAAGGCAGATAAAGACTGAAACATCTACAACTGCATCAACAGCCATTGGTAATTGAGCCAACCTTCAAACTGCTGAAGGTTGGCATGGCCATGGTACAGATTCCATGCTGGATCAAAGGCATTAGAAAGACCCACCAATGGGTAGTTAATCACTTCTTTGCTTTCATCTCAATACTTTAATTGCAACAAATTACATCCTCGACCTTTACGCTTTACACCAAATCACTTGGCACATAATATAATCGCCATTTTTCACCAATACTATTAGTTAATGTATGCCGGTTTAGTTGACTTCAATGCCCCCTTACGCAAGTCGAAGAAACAGAAGTTCGGAGATTTTTGAGTCCAAATATTTTTTCGAAGAGTTTTACTACTTAACGTTGTAGGAGGTCTAATTAGACCAATAATGATCAAAAACAGGGAGAAAAATAAAAAATATGGAAGTATTAGTTATCGGTGGCACGGGAAACATTAGTCGTGGAATTGTAACCGCGTTACTAGATCAGAATCACGAAGTTACTCTATTTAATCGAGGGCGACATCCCGATCCTCCGTCTTCTGATGTACGCGTTATTCACGGTGATCGGCGCCAACGTAAGGATTTCGAAGATAAAATGCGTTCCGAGGCTTTTGACGCTGTTATCGATATGATTTCCTTTGATGCGGAAGATGCCGCTTCTGCATTACGTGCGTTTCGCTGGCGAGTAGCACACTTTATCCAATGTTCAACGGTCATGACTTATGGTCCACCGTTTAGTGGAATAAACTTGGATGAGGAAGCTCCATTGAACGGTCAATCGAAATACGGACTTGATAAAATTGCTGCTGATAAATTATTGCTGGAAGCGTATAGGGAAGATGGATTTCCGGTTACCATTTTCAAGCCATCTTATACCTACGGTCCCGGTATGGATGTGCAAAGGCAAGTAGGCGGTGACAGCAGTTGGATAGATCGGATTCGTCAAGAAAAACCAATTCTTTCTGCCGGAGATGGCCTAAGCTATTTCCAATTTCTTTCATCACATGATGCTGGAGTTGGGTTTGAATCTGTACTTGGTCGATCAAAATGCTTTGGTGAAATTTATAACATCCCTCATCCGCAACCACGAACGTGGGACCAATGGCATTATGCAGTTGCTGAAGCACTGGATGTTAAAGCCAAAATCATCCATGTTCCACAAGATGTCTTAATTGCGATCTCACCAGAGCGTTTTGGTGGATTAAGCATGAACTTCGGACACACGCAAATCTTTAGCAATTCAAAAATCGCTAGGGATATTCCTGAATTTCAACCTAAACAGGATCTAGTAAAAAGTTTGGAGGAAAACATTGCATGGATGGATAGACATAATCGTGTACATAACAGTGACGACAGCGATCTAGAAGATAGAATCATTGCTGCAATCGAAGCATTACCCAGTCACTTTGAGGGCAATTAGCTAACTATTTTGTCTCCTGCTAGGAGATAAAACAACCTCTAAAATTGCACGGAGTTCAAAACTTGGGTTATGATGTAATATACTACAACATCATCAACATTCTACTATAACTACACTTGAATATGTGGAGAAAATACTAATGGCTTTTAATGTAAAAAAGCGTGGAAAATTGACTTACTATTATCATGGGGAAACTCCAGTTCTTTCAGCACTTGTCACGGAAACATTACCCGATGGCGATTTGAAGATTTACTTTTCCGGACTGACCGGTGGGTATTCGGCAAAAGGAGTTCTCAACTTGGAGGAACTGGTTTCAATGAATCCTGATGATGAAATTCCACTGGTGTTCAAAAGTTGGGAGTCTTGGTTGCAAGAAGCCGATATTTGTGATTCGCTGAAAGACATCGACTTTGTCGAGGTTCACGCGTTTGGATGTCAGCCTAAATCACCAAACCCGCTGGTAGATCCTCAGGGATATCTTGTCGAACAAGAGAGGTTGCGTCAAGCTTATGCTCGAGCCTACAGCAACTTTTTCAAGGATTATATGCCTGAAAATGGCGTGCCAGCCCGATTTACAGTACACGTGGTTGACGTGCCGGATCAAGCAGCCTCATACGAATTCTATGCTATTGCTCTCTACCAGAAATCGTTACAGGCGAAATAGTAAGCTCTTTTAAGTTTCCACATCTGCTGGGAAGTAATTAATTGTATAATATGCTAACCTACAATTTTTTCATGAGGTAAGGTGAATAATGACTTATGATCTCATTTTGAAAGGTGGGCATGTGGTTGATCCGGCAAATCAGATCGACGCGGTTATGGACGTTGCCATCAAAGACAGGAAAATTGCTGCGGTTTTGCCGAATATCCCATCTACAGAAAGTAGCAAGACAGTCTCTGTCTTTGGTTACTATGTGACTCCTGGTTTGATTGACATTCATGTTCACGTTTACGGAGGATATGATGGCTGGATGTTTCCTGATGTTCATTCATTCACAAATGGTGTCACAACAGTTGTTGATACGGGCGGAGCTGGTTGGAAGTCTTTCGAAGAATTTAGAGATACCATTATAACAAAATCCCAAACCCGTGTTTTAGTTCTTTTAAATATTGTTGGAGCGGGAATGTTGGGCGCGGTTGAACAAGATATAAATGAAATGGATCCGGTTCCTTGTGCTGAAACTGTGCAGAAGTACCCTGAATCTATTGTGGGTGTTAAAACCGCGCATTTTGGCGGGGCAGGTTGGGAGGCAGTAGATAGAGCCATTCGGGCTGCTGAACTAAGCAACACACCTGTAATGATTGATTTTTGGCCAAGACCAACACGATCCTATTCGGATCTAATCCTGAAGCGTATGCGGCCAAATGATATCCATACGCATGTATACGCGCAACATATTCCAACCTTAGATTCGGATGGGAAAGTTGAAGACTACATGCTTGAAGCCCGAGAGCGAGGAATTCTCTTTGACTTGGGACATGGCGCAGGAAGTTTCTGGTGGCGGGTTGCAGTTCCTGCGATTCAGCAAGGATTTTTACCAGATACTATTAGTACAGATCTACATAAACGTAGCGCTCTTATTCCCAACGCAAACATGTTGACCACCATGTCGAAATGCCTCAACATGGGAATGTCGTTAGAAGATGTCCTTCTACGGTCAACTGCGAAACCAGCCCAAGCAATTCATCGGTTGGAATTGGGTAATCTCGGCATCGATGCGGAAGCTGATATTGCTGTCCTCGACTTGCAAAGAGGTAATTTTGGGTTCGTTGATTCAGGGCATGCCAGACTTCAGGGGAATCAAAAGCTTCAGTGTATGATGACCATCCGAAGTGGCCAGATTGTCTGGGATCCAAATGGTTTAAGCTGGCCTGACTGGAAGACTGCAGGAGAGTATACGGTTATAAACCACTAGTTCTGATAACAAAATTGAAAGTTTACCGACAAACATTCAATTCACCCCCAAGCCCTTTTACATGACCACATCGAAAGTGACTATTGAGTATCCTAACTCCACTGTAAGACTGTAGGTTTCAGATCATACACAACTGCGAAAAGCCAAAACAAACACATAGTATTCTGTTTATGTTAATTTGAGTTGTCGTGGGTACATGGTTTTAACCTTTATCTTGTGTAATATTGTTGGGAATGCCAGTTTTTTGCCGCCGCAGTGAAAAGCTTTTCGGATTGCAGAATCATCATGGGTTTGTATATAATATGGGCAACATATGTAGAAGAATTTGTGGCGATTTACAGAAAACTTGACTTTAATATATTTTTAGGAGTTAATTAATATAGCGAAGGGATTCGGTCAATCAGGGCGAAATCCTTTATGCTGTGTCATGAAAAATTGGATTTTTGATATGGGTTCTATTGTGCAATTTACTGTTTATTAGGAGGTATTAGATTGTAATGAACGAAAATCAAGTTGAATATTCAACTTTAGCAGATCAGGTTCGCCAGAATGTAAAAAAACGAATAATTAATCAAGAACTTAAACCTGGTTCTCGATTAATCGTTAGTCACCTGGCTGCAGAAATGGGAACTAGTCTAACCCCCATCCGAGAAGCGTTGAGGCTTTTGGTCAAAGATGGGCTTGTCGAGATTATTGCTCATAAAGGTGCCCAGGTTGTTATGCCATCTCAGGAGCAGTTCAAGGATCTCTTTGATGTGCGTACTGTTTTAGAGAGTTTGGCTATTAACTTGGCTGTCCCGAATTTGAGTCCTGCGGATTACAAAAGATTGGAAGAAATTTTACAAGCAGGTGATAAAAGCATCGAGGCAGAAGATCCAACAGCTTGGCTAGACACAGATGAGCAACTGCACAGCTACATTATTCAGAAATCTGATAATGAAGTCTTATTTCAGTTGCTGGATAATATTCGAAATCGTATAAACATCTTTCGAATATTAACTGCTCAATTACCTGCCAGAGCTAAAAGAGCTCAAAAAGAACATCGAGCTGTCGTTGCTGCCATGAAGAGGCAGAAGAGTCAAGAAGCAGAAGAGCTGATTGCAAAGCATATCGAAAATACCTACGAAGTTGGTATTGGAGCCTAAAAACGCCATTTCCCACATGTTCGATCTTTTTTCACCGTGGGTGGATAACCTCTAGAGGTTATTCGATAAACTCCATTAGACTATTTCGCAATACTGCCTCATTGGAAAATCTTGGCTTTTAGTATTGTTTATTAGAAAGTTAGAAAGTCCGGCAAGTTTTTGGCTGATTCCCACCTCGTATTTGCATTCCACACAGCTACTATCTCAAACGAGTGTAGACATTTAGCGATATTATAATATAAAACATACCCGACGATGTTGGTTATCCTGTCTCAAAGACCAAATTTGGCAAGGATACTTAATCCATGGAAAAACTTATTATCACCGTTACATGCGATTCGACGATGTCATATCCTAGTAATCCCCATAATCCCAAAAGTGTAGCAACCCAAGCTGAAGAATATATACGCAGCGTGAATGCTGGAGCAAGTATTTGTCACTTACACGGGCCATACACCGTCGACGAGGAAATCCAAGCTGATGGTACCAAATTGTCTGATTTGGATGTTCCTGGGTGGGCAAGCTTGAAGGGATTGATTGAGGATAAATGTGATCCGATAATCCAATATGGTATTGCAAACGGTCGTTTCCCACAGCGTAAAGAACTTATGAAACAGCATCCTGATATGATGTCGATCTGTTTCAATGCTCACGATGAATGCTTTGATTACGAACCGGGAAATCCCCCTGTTGAGCTATATGGCATTCATGATCGGGACGAGTTGGCTGAATATTGTCGGGTCACAGCCGAATATGGTGTCAAAGTGGAGGTTGAAGCATTTCACTATGGCGGTATCTGGAACGCCGTGAGGTTAGTTGAACAGGGACTATTGAAAACACCTGTTTGGACAACATTTTTTCTCGGTTGGAAAGGAGGTTGCTGGACACCTCCAACTCCTAAAGCGATGATGTATATGCATGATCACAAACCGGACAATTTCAACTATAACGTAAGTGTTATGGATCCCTCAACACATTGGCAGATCCTGACCACAGCTATCATCTTGGGTGGACATGTTCGGGTTGGGATGGAAGATAATCCTTATTTGGCTCTTGGTAAATATGCTAAGAGTAATGCCGAATTAGTGGAGAAGATTGTACGTATCTCCCGAGAATTGGGAAGAGAGATTGCTTCACCAGAAGAAGCTCACCAAATTATTGGATAAACAGCAGGAGGTTGCAGATGGCATGTATCAATGCTGTTAGTTTTTATGAGAATCGGAGCATCGAAGATATTTGTCACCTCATACAGGGAATAGGTTTTGAATCGATAGAAGTTTCCCGTATACCTTTCTTTGAAAAACTTACCACCACTGGGACACGAAAAGTCTTTGCTGATTGGGTTAAAGGGCTTGGCCTGTCAATGTATGGTTTCGATGCCTGGGTGGACTTTGATCCCTATCACGCCAGAGAAGAAACAGTAGGAGGTTTCAAGCAGGCAATTGATTTTGCCTCCGACCTTGATCTCGTTCAGATTATCGCCCATGATGGGCAAATAGATATCGCTGACGGGAGAAGTCCGGGGGAATGCCTTCAGATCCTTATTCCTCTCTTCCAAGAGATTGCGGATCTCTCAGGTCAGAATGGGTTAAAGGTTGTATTAGAACCTCATCCGGATACATTGAGCATGGATGACACCTTCGCCATTGATCTGATTGATGGAATTGATCGCTGCAATATCGGTTTGGTGTACGATTGCTGTCATTACGGAGTCGGACAACCCGATACATATCTTCAGGCAATTAAGAATTTAGCGCATCGCATTCAACACATTCATTTTTCAGATGGAGATAGTCGTACTTATGCCCTGCATCTTCCTCTGGGAGAAGGGGAACTAGCACTGGATGCCATCGTTGAAAACCTGCAAGAGATTAGTTTTAATGGTACTTTAACAAGTGATATGTATAACTATCCTCTGCTGGAAGATGGAGCAAAACGTAATTTAGAACGTATAAAAATGGTAGAAGAAAAATTAGGACTATAGCTGACAAATTGGCTCTGATGTCCTTTGTTTGATTAATTCTAAATTTCTATCTGTTAATTAAACACATAATTGATTGTTTCGTTTTCGTACGTTGTGTTCTCCGTCGTCTTTATCTAACTCGCTTGGATCTGATTGCGAACAAAATCCAGGGGGGTGCTGATCATCCGCAGTACTTCAGAACGAAATAGTTATCCACTTGGAAACATTTATGAAAGCTGCCGTCTTACATAAGGTCGGTAATCCTTTGTGCATCGAAGATGTTCCCATACCGCAAATTGGGCCAGATGATGTACTAGTTGAAACCAAAGCATGTGGGATATGCCGAACGGATCTACACATCTACGACGGACTGGCATACATTCCTCAGCTTCCTCATATTCTTGGGCATGAGCCAGCAGGTATTGTGGTCGAGGTAGGTCAGAATGTATCTGGTCTTGAGACAGGACAGCGTGTCGTGCCTCATCTTTTTTTTACTTGTGGAAATTGCTACTATTGCCGTGTAGGATCAGATGCCCAGTGTGCAAACCTCATAGGATTGCTGGGAGTATTAAATGATGGTGCTTTTGCTGAGTACTTCGTTGCCCCTGCAGAGAATCTATTTGTTTTACCCAAGCAAATTTCCTTCGAAGTTGGTGGTTTATCAAGTTGCGCTGCAATTACTGCTATCCATGCGATTAGAAGGACAAGGTTAGGACCAAATGATACTGCGGTGATAGTTGGGTCTGGTGGGATCGGGCAGATATTAGTTCAGATACTAAGGGCCTCGGGAGTAAACATTGTTGCCACCAGTCGAACGCAAGGGAAGCTAGAAACAGCAAAAAAACTCGGTGCGGATCTGGCACTACAACCGGACCATCCTGATACCCTTAAACAGATCAAAGAATTTGCGGGGGGTGATGGTGTACAATGTGTTTTCGATTGTGTTGGCACTTCCACTACCATGAAGGCCAGTGCCGAGTATGTTATGCGTGGTGGACAGATTGTGGTTATTGGCGAAGAACCTGAATTTCCAGAAATTGATACTATCCAAATCGCACAGCGGGAACTAGAGATTATTGGTACTCGAAACGGTTCTAGGCAGGATATTGACGATGTCATCGGCATGCTAGCCGCCGGAATAATTAACCCTCCGATCGCAAAAACATTTCCACTAGAGGAGGTTAACCAAGCTTTAGATCTAATGAGAATTGGAGGGGTAAACGGCAGGATTGTCATTACAGTCCAGTAGACATGCCAGAGCTAATGATCGAAAACCGAGATAACAGAGAATAGAATGAAGGCGAACAAAGTGTTTCAACAACGAATAAAACAGTGGATTGAGGAATTAAAACGAGGCGAACTGACTGAAGCAAGTTTACATACGGGGCTGGCAGAATTCAATCATATCGAACCACAAAGGCAAGATTTGCTCTATCTTCAAACAAGTGGGACCTCTTTAACTTCCGGGGTTCATGGCATCCTTCTGGTAGAGAACGGTCAGATATCTGAAATCCCGTCTAATCCTGATGACTGGCCTTACCAATCGGTGCTTGAAGCAATCAGGGGGGGATGGCACGTCATCCAGTTCCCGAACATGGCATTATTGATGGATGAGTCACGTACATACGGTTTAGGCTGTGAATTCATTTTGGAGAAAAGCACTAACGCCTTGTAGTGTGAATGTCATCGGATCGAAACCCCACCAAAGGGGTGGTTTTAACCGAGAATATACTCCAGTACTTGCTTTTTTACAGGTTGATCCTTTCCTAACTTATTTATCTTACCTTTCTCTGTTCTCTGCGCGCAAATTTAAGATTACCATAACTTTATACAATATTTACAACTTCTTTTTAGGACTTTACATAAGAAACGCGATTTGTCACGAAGGATACTCCGCGACTGTCAGAAAACGGATATGCCATACTAATATCGGCTATGTTTTTGCTTTCAGGAGCAATCTTAGCTTGGCATCACGAGATGTGGAGGGATGAGATACAGGCATGGCTAATTGCCAGAGATTGTAAGACTCCTTTTGAATTAATAAAGGTCTTGAAAAACTACGAAGGGCATCCCGGCTTATGGCATTTTGGACTCTTTATACTCAAATTCATAACGTATTCACCAGTGATCATGCAGCCATACCACCTAATTATCGCCACAACAACGGTTTATTTATTTTGTAGGTTTTCACCTTTTACAAGGCTGCAAAAAGTGTTATTTTCTTTTGGCTACTTTTCCTTCTATGAATACGCCGTTATCTGCAGAAACTATGCTGTCGGTATACTACTGCTCTGCAGTTTCTGCATACTTTTCGAATCTTGGAGGAGGAAATTCCCACTTATCGGTCTAATCCTTTTTCTACTAGCCTATACTAGTGTTCATGCGCTAATTATTGTAATATCCATCTTTGCCATTATTGGAAGTCCTGTTTACTTCAGACCGACCCGAAAAATCGAAAATTGGAATCGGCTTTGCCCTAATATTGATCGGAATTGTAACGGCTATCATGCAAATTACACCGGCTTCGGACCAAGGAACGAGTCATTCTCAAGCATGGATGCTGAAATTTGATGTAAGATACCTACAGAATATCTTAAATATCTTGCCAACAGCCTTTTTTCCGATTCCGCAACCAACGTTACATTTTTGGGGATCTAACTACCTAAATAAATTACCCTTTGCCTTTGAAATCAAATTTTCTCTATCAATCCTTATCTTATTGTCTATTGTTATTGCATTGCTCAGAAGACCAACAGTATTAGCCATGTACTTATGCGGGACAAGTAGGTTTATTAGCTTTTTTTTATACAATATACCATGGTTCGATACGACACCACGGTTTTCTCTTTATGTTATTTGTCGCTTCGATGTGGCTTTCACGCTATAGTTATCAGGAAATACGTTTCTGTAGCTTCTTAAATATTCCAATGTTAAAAAGAGTTCTAAACACAATGCTTATCATCCTTTTTGGATTGCATTCGGTTGGAGGCTTGGTAGCAGCTAGTTTGGAGTACAAACATCCCTTTTCTCAAGGCAAATCGGTGGCTCAGTTTATCAAAGAATCCAAGGCAGACAACATGCTAATTGCTGGGGCAGCACCTGACGATTTAACACTAGAGGTTCTCGGATACTTGGAGAAAGATCAATTCTATTATCCCCGCACGAAACGATTCGGTTCTTATGGCATCTGGGACATGAAATGGCGACATGGACGAAGCACACCAATGAGTGAAGTTCTCCAGGAAATCCAGCGGTTAAGTGATGAAAGAGATGAGGACGTTATCGTGATTTCTGCTCGTCCAGTAGAAAAAATAATATTACCGAATATTCCAGACGTCATAGCACCCTTAGAAATTGGCAGAGCTGAAGATGAAAACTATTTTACAGGATCTATTGATGAACTCCTGATGACGAAAAGGTCTTTAACTCAGGAAGAAATCCTGAAACATTTTGACTCAGGCATCGTAGAAACTATGACTGTAGACCCTGAGACAGTTCTTGCCATGTCATTCGGTGAAGGTGAAGGTGACACCACGATAGATTTGTCAAATTATAGCAATCATGGGGTTCTAAAAGGCGCGAAATGGGAAAACGGGAAATTCAACAAGTCCCTTATGTTCGATGGTACTGCTTGGGTAGATGTCGGAAATGATGAGAGCTTGGATCTGAATGGAACTAACTTTACGATTGCGCTTTGGGTTAACCTTAGAGGGAAGCCGAATGCCGCTTTTGTTGCCAAGGATGAAGGGTTAGGGGAAAGAAATAAGTGGTTCTTGATTTACAACCCATCCGTTAAAGATAGTAATATAGCGTTTCACATCAATCAGCCGGGTAAAGAGGGCATTTGGATTAATGCTCCATGGCATGGTGAAACATTCCGATGGTATCAAATTGTGCTAGTAAAAAAAGGATATAGCTACATCTTTTATGTGGATGGAAAGGAAGTTAATAATATTTCAATCACGACAGCCAATACTCCATGAAATCAAGAGATTTGGACCTTCTATCATCAATGGAGAGGTACTGAATTATTGTCTGTACCGAATATATCCTCCAGAATAGCTATCCAAACAAATCAGTTTAGGTAAATGATAAAATAAACCGTAAATCTTTTAAAAATGCTTCCAACGTGATTTTTCTACTGGGTAGAAAAGTTAACACGGATGAAAATATGACTATAATTAATCGATTAATAATCGCTTTTTTGTTCTTTGTTCAGGCTTTTTTAATCAGTTGTCATTTTCAAAACCGAGAGAATCCAACCAGTATAACGAGTGAGGGCTGGCAGATTGTTCGTTCTGCAGGCAAGGACGGCAGATTAAACGCGATTTCCTTCAGCAACAAAGAAGTAGGCTGGATTGTGGGAAGTAGCGGTATTCTTTTGAAAACAGTAGACCAGGGCAAGGCGTGGTTGAAATATGACAGCCCAGTTGATGAAAATTTTAACGAACTTTACTTTGTTAATCTTGATCGAGGATGGGTGGTTGGTGACTTTGGAATGGTGCTTCGAACTGAGGATGGTGGTCATACTTGGCGGCAACTGCCTATTCCTCGAGAGATTGAACTCTATGGTGTTCACTTTGTTGATTCTGATCGAGGATGGGTGGTTGGCGGCGATTTGACCACAGGTTATATTTTTCATACACTTAACGGTGGTAAAAACTGGGAAATTCAGTACTCGGGTTTGAATCAGCACTTATGGCATGTTACCTTCATTACAGACAACGAGGGTTGGTCTGTTGGCGTTTCCGGCACTATCCTGCATACAATGGATGCAGGCAAAACCTGGGAGATTCAGGACTCCGGTACCAACCAAACGATTTATAAAGTGAGGTTTGTCTCGAGTGAAACAGGTTGGGTTCTTGGAACTTGGGGAACCATACTACACACAACCAATGGCGGTGAAACCTGGATCCGCCAAAAAGCGCCAGGAGAACATTTCACCGATGGCTACTTTCTGGATCAGGAACAGGGCTGGTTAGTTGGTCATGAAGGCTCTCTTGCCCAGACAAAGGACGGCGGCAGAACTTGGGAGCGTCGTGAGTCTGGAACAGCCGATGCTAATCTGCTAGGTATTGCCTTTGTCAATGAGACCGATGGGTTTGTCATCTCTTCAACGGGCGGCTTACTTTACACTACCGATGGAGGGAACTTTTGGAAAGGCAAGAATCTCAATCCGAACGCGACGCTTAAAAGCGTCGCTTTTAGATCAGAACAGGAAGGATGGGCAGTTGGTGTCAACGGTACTATCCTTTATACTAGTGATGGCGGACACCAATGGCGCCCAATTACCAGTGAAGCAACGGGTGAGTTTGCTACCATTCGTTTTGTTGATCACCGACAAGGATGGATTGTTGGTGACGGGGGATTTATTTTCGCTACCGAGGATGGTGGAAAACAATGGCAGGCCTATTCGACCATTCAGGAACACGGACATTTGGGCATTTGTGTTTGCCAGTTTTCCTGCTTCTGCTCCATTCCTTGTAGTTGTCCGGCACCCAAAACCACTTCACACGATGTTAGTGTGGATAACACCAGCTCTTTTCATGAACTCTATGGTGTCGACTTTGTCAATTCCCATCAAGGCTGGGCAGTTGGTCATGAAGGCAGAATCCTTCATTCTCAGGATGGTGGGAGGACTTGGACTCAACAGGCATCACCGGTAGATTATCCTCTTTTAGGTGTTTGTTTTGTGAATCCGAAACGTGGTTGGATAGTGGGTTATCAAGGCGTTATCTTGATGACAGAAGACGGTGGACAGACTTGGGAAAGGCAGCAGAGTCACGCTGACATACCCCTGATGGATGTTTGTTTTGTCTCTGAAGACGAAGGATGGGTTGTTGGTGGTAACGGCACTATTTTACATACTTTGAACGCAGGAGACAACTGGGAATATCAGGAAGGGCAACCTGTCAGCTTTCTGTGGCGGGTTCTTTTCAAGGATCGAAAAAAAGGCTGGGCAGTCGGAAGTGAAGGCGCTATTCTCTACACGGAAAATGGTGGGCAGACGTGGATAAAGCAGCAAAGTCGTACTGATCAATGGCTGTACGATATTACTTTAGCCGATCAAAAGACGCTTTATGCAGTAGGCCTTTACGGAATTGTACTGAAACGCTCGTTATAAATAACAACGATTTTTCAGATCCACTAAAAATTTATTTAACCTGGATTTTTAGTTGGACATAGTTAGTGTTTTACACCAAGCAGTACACACGCAGATTTTGCCATTTGGGCCATCGAAGCTGGCAAGCACACCTTTAACTATCAAACCGATGGACATTAGCCTCGAAAAGTGGTGACCGACTCATCAAGACCGCCTGAAAATTCGGTCTTGTTCAGGTTGTTGATTTGGACAAAGGTATCGACCGATTAACCATAAGCATAGCTATCGAAAGCGGCACATTGGGCACGATAATCCTCGAAGACCTACGAATGAAATGGCATCGAGCCCAATCGTATTGTGATGATAGCTGGCCTCTCGATTGGCGAAGCAACCATTCGACTGAAGGCGGATCAGCTGCTAACCAAGGGGTGTATTCAATAAATCAACTACAGCAGAGGTGGCGACTGTCTAGGGACATAGCCGAACATTATAATCACCAAATTGAAACTGAAGATTGCGGCGTAGTAATTCTAACCTTTGAAAGTGATGCTTTCGGTGTCATCCAGGCGAGGAAGTTGAGGATCCTTCAATTTGTGATTTTGAAGTTGATCCAGATCTTTCAAACAAAACATTATCGAAGATATGGTTGGTGCCATTGTTGATGACCATTCGGTGATGGTCGACGGCGCAGAAAGCCGAAAACCCGTGTCTGTTTTTAGCGCCACATATGAATCTTCTAGGACCGGAGAGATTATCACGTTTTCCTAGTCTGGACCAATTACATCCCGCATAGCTAGCAACGGGAAATTACATGGACGTAGATCTAATAACAACCCGAGACGGATCTCATACGCTTGATGTTCCTGGTTTAAAAGAGCGTTATCATTCCATTCACGGAGCGATTCAGGAATCAAAGCATGTGTTCATAGAAATGGGGTTATGCCATTTCTCCTCAGAGTCCCTCTCTATCCTAGAAGTCGGATTTGGTACTGGTCTGAACGCGTTTCTAACCTTTTTAGAAACTATAAATCAAGAAATATTGATAAATTATCATGCCCTTGAGCCGTTTCCGCTGCCTTTGAGTTGCACAATTAAATTAAATTATCTAAAACTTTTGGAAGCTGTAAAGTTTCAAAAAGTTTTTAATTTGATGCACCAGTGCCCTTGGGGGCCAGCCATTCAAGTTACTCCGCAGTACAAATTCCAAAAATCGATCCGTAAGGTACAGGACACCGACTACAAGACAGAGTTTGAATTAATCTATTACGATGCTTTTGCCCCGCACGCGCAAGCTGAAATGTGGAATGAGGATGTATTTGTAAAGATGATTGATGCCTTAAAAAGCGGGGGGGGGTTGGTAACTTATTGCGCCAAAGGAGATGTAAGACGGACTATGCAGAAGGTTGGATTCCATGTACAAAAATTACCAGGACCACGCGGCAAAAGGGAAATGCTGAGAGGTATCAAGCCCTAGAGCGGAACCAGATTTTCGAATTCTTACCTGCTTCCACCTTGAGTAGCATATTCCCTTTCTGCCTCGGTTGGAAGCCTTTTCATGTCTAATTGCAATAGACTACATCACCATTTCAGTAAACCAAAATCAGGTTTTTTTATCGAATGTCCTGCGCACATCGAAACCCAACAATGTTTTTTTTAACTGCTATCCGAATAATTGCTCGCCCGCTCAGCGGTAGGGGGAGGGGACCTCTAGGTATCATGCACCACCTCGTAAAACACGTCCCTCACTCGTTTCAGGTCCTCTCGGATTTTCACCATCACTTTCTACGTAATAGAATGCACCACTCCCAAACATCACCCGCCATATCAAACGGTTCATTATCACCCACGGATACTTCACGCTTGCTAAGCTTCCCAGGACGGCAGTCTCATTTTGAGAATCCCCATATGGATAAAGCCGTTCGTCCGAAAATCCATTCTTGATCTTCTGCGCTTAGGTCGGAGAAATAGTCCAAAGGAAACTCCAGTGAATGATTGTAACCTTCTCTGGTACTAACTGGAGGATAATCGCTTCCCCACATAACTCGTTGTGGACTAAAGGCCTCAACAACCATTCGCGCCATTGGCGGAATATCAGTAAAAGGGTATGGTAATTGGCAAAATTCGCCAAATCCTGGTAACTTAATTAATAAATTAGGATATCTTGAGAGCTCCAACATCGTTTTAAATTCTTGATATGGTGGTTTCATACTATGATTGGCACCACCCAAATGTTCGATAACAATTTTCAGATCTTGAAAGGTATTTAGGATTTGGCTGAATTCATTACCCAAAAGCGTTGATATGCTACATGGAACACTAACGACAAGATTTAATTTGTCAGCCGCTCTCCAGTGTGCCAATGGATCGGCAGTATCAGCTCTTGAATCAGCACGGAGACGTATGCCCATGATTCCTTGTTCTGCCCAGAGGTGTATTTTTTCACCCGTGTCATTGGCTTCGACAATCATAGCCGCGGCGAAACGATTTGGAGAGGAGCGAAGACATTGGATATGGTATCTGTTATCAGTGTTTCCTGCATGTTGGATCAATACAGCTTTACTTACATTAGCTTGCTCCATATGGAACAGTAGAGACTCAATCGGTTCATACTTGCTGGTACCCGTATGACAATGCGTATCAACAATGATCATTTATTCATCCTAATGATAGTTAATTGAATTATATCAAATACATGTTAACAGTTTCCCTCGAGTTTCGAGAAAGGTCGATTTTTTTATTAAACGATAACTATGGGTTAAAAGCTTAACAGTCAGTTTGAGAGATCAGTGAACGACACATCATAAATTTACCTTCACTTGGATACTTGAGTTACTTTATAGGTTTGGCTTCCCCAACGGGCTAAAATATCTTAACATGATTCATGTTTTAGGGCAAAGAGGCGAGTGGACCTGCTTCTCATTTTAGAACTCCAACCAGATTTTATTGACGTGTCGATAAGAATTATTTGGCGGATTCAACTCTGAAACGCAAAATTCGCTCCCAATGATTTCCCCAAAAACAGCTCTGTAGGCGTTTCGTATCCAAGGCTCTTTCTGGGCCTCCTGTTAAGCAACC